>Ga0256835_1000207_pt1 | contig 48103 bp, 44 predicted proteins | sample PIR30metaG_FD_185972 | JGI IMG/M metagenome (GOLD analysis project Ga0256835, IMG submission 185972) | Hydrothermal vent microbial communities from East Pacific Rise, Pacific Ocean - PIR-30 | ecosystem: Environmental > Aquatic > Marine > Hydrothermal vents | place: Pacific Ocean: East Pacific...
ACAATTAAATTTAAAAATAATGGAAACTCTCCTATAAACATAGAGTATTATCCCGTCTTTATGAGAAAGATAGAAAAATTCACTATTACTTTAACGAATTCAAAAGAGATAAACTTTAAACTTGACAGAGATTATCTATTATACAGCAAAGAATTTGATTTTCAAGAAAAACCGGAATTATTAAAACAAGATGATAGGATTAAAATCACTTTTAAGAAAGATAAAAAAGAAAATCGCTTAACTTATATTTTTTTAGAACTTTTTGAGATCACCGTGAAAAAAATTGTGGGAGCAAGAATTAATAAAGGACGAAATAATGAAGAAAAGATATTATTGTATAATCCTACGATAAATAAGAACATATATATATATTTCAAGAAAATCGAGGAAGAAAAATATCTGTTTAAGCCAAATAAAGAACAAAAATAATTTTTTTTCGTATTAGTATAATAAAAACTTTTATAAACGGAGGAATAATGAGAGCAATTTTTAAGAAATCGTTTTATTATCTTTGTATTATTATCTTATTAACTTTATTTTCTTTCAGTCAATCAACGATAACTTTTTCCCAATGGAAAAGGTATCCCGCCATATCACCTGACGGAACTCAAATAGTCTTTAGCTATCAAGGAGATCTTTTTATAGTCTCGACAGAAGGGGGAAAACCTATTCAACTTACAAGACATGAAGCTCATGATTTTAATCCGGTGTGGAGTCCTGATGGAAAATACATAGCTTTTGCATCAAATAGATTCGGAAATTTCGATATATTCATAATTCCGGCGAACGGAGGTAAAAGTAAAAGATTAACTTTTCACAGTGCTTCCGATTTCCCTTCCGGTTGGACAGCGGATAGTAAATACATCCTTTTTTCATCATCAAGAATGGATTCGGTTAGAAGTTCATTGTTCCCATCACCTGTTTTACCTGAACTTTACAAAGTTAGTATTAAGGGCGGAGTACCTGCTCAAATATTAACAACTCCCGCAATAGATGCTCAAATTAATAAAAACGGAACAAAAATTATATATCATGATCAAAAAGGGTATGAAAACAAATGGAGAAAGCACCATACTTCTTCGATAGCAAGAGATGTATGGGTATATGATATAAAAACCGATAAACACACAAAATTAACAAGTTTTTCTGGAGAAGACAGAAATCCGGTGTGGAATGTAAACGAGAAAAAGATATATTATATCAGTGAAAAAAGCGGAAGTTTTAATGTATGGAAGATGCAATCGGATAATTCGAAAAATATTAAACAGATAACTTTTTTCAAAAAGAATCCCGTTCGATTTTTATCAATCTCAAAAAACGGAATTTTGTGTTTCGGTTATAATGGAGATATTTTTATTAAAAGACAAAATAAAAAACCGGAAAAAGTTAATATTAATCTTAATATAGATTATGCAAAGAATCCTATTTCTCCGAAAACTTTTATGTCAAATGCAACAGAGATTGCACTATCCCCGAACGGAAAAGAGATAGCTTTTATAGTCAGGGGGGAGGTTTTTGTAACTTCAGTGGATTTTTCGGACACAAAGAGAATAACACATACTCCTGAACAGGAAAGATCCGTTTCTTTTAGTCCTGACGGCAAAAAACTTTTATTTGCGGGAGAGATAAATGATAGCTGGAATCTCTATGAAGCAAGTATTGTTAAAAAGGGTGAACCCTATTTTTATGCGGCAACTCTTATTAAAGTCAAACCTTTACTCGTAACAAAACAGGAGACCTTTCAACCTGGATATAGTCCGGATGGTAAAAAAATCGCTTTTCTTGAGAATAGGACAACACTGAGAGTTATGGATTTAAAAACAAAAAAGATTATAACTGTTCTTTCGGGAGATAAAAATTACTCTTACCGTGACGGGGATCAATGGTTCAGGTGGTCACCCGACAGCAAATGGCTTCTCGTTACTTACCTTGATAAAGACAGATGGGTTTCGGAAGTAGGTCTTGTTGATGCTTCCGGTAAAAAACCCGTAATTAATCTTACAAATAGTGGTTATAATGATGAATCCCCGAAATGGACAATGAAAGGCAATATGATGATTTGGGCTTCCGATATGATGGGATACAGAAGTCACGGGAGCTGGGGATCCGAATATGATATATACGGAATGTTTTTTAATAAAAAAACATTTGACAAATTCAAACTAAGCAAATCCGATTATGAATTATTACAAGAGAGAGAAAAAAAACTCAAGAAAAAAACAGTTATAAAAGATAAGAAAAATCCCAAAAAAGGGCAAAAAGAGGAGAAAAAGATCAATATTGATCTGAAAAATATAGAAGACAGAATTGTCAGATTAACTGTTCGCTCCTCAAACATCCTTGATTTCGGTTTAACACCTGATGGGAAAACATTAGTTTATATCAGCAGATACAAAAAGGGTTATGCCATATGGACAAACAAGATTAGGGAAAAGAAGATAAAACTTTTGACTAAATTAAGTTCCTGGGCGGGAAGCATACACTTTGATAAAACAGGGAAAAACATCTTCCTTTTATCAAGAGGAAAAATAATGAAAGTTAATATACAAAACGGAAGAATTAAACCAATTAGTTTTATGGCTCAAATGGACATTAATTATACAAAAGAGAAACAATATATCTTTAAACATGTTTGGAGACAAGTTAAAGAAAAATTATTCGATGTTAAACTTCAAGGTGTGGATTGGAATTATTATAAAAAGAATTATGAGAAATTTATCCCCTCAATAACAAACAATTATGATTTTACGGAGCTTTTAAGCGAAATGCTGGGGGAATTAAATGTTTCTCATACAGGTTCTGGTTATAGAGCGATGAAAAGAAATAGGGATTCTACCGCTGCACTCGGACTATTTTTTGAACAAAACTATAATGGAGATGGATTAAAAATAGCAGAAGTAATTGAAAAAGGCCCTTTTGATAATGCTGAAACCAAAGTTAAATCTGGAATAATCATTAAAAAGATTAATGGTGTTTTAATTAAAAAAGGGATGAACTATTATCCTTTGCTTAATCATAAAGCTGGTAAAAGAGTTTTACTTACCCTTTATAATCATAGAACAAGAGCTTCGTGGGAGGAAGTTGTTAAACCCATAAGCTTTTATGCTCAAAATAATTTACTCTATCAACGATGGGTAAAAAAGAGAAGAATTCTAACTGAAAAATTATCACACGGAAAGCTCGGATATGTTCATGTGAGAGGGATGAACAGTAGAAGCTTTAGAAAAGTATTTTCCGAAATCATGGGAAGAAACTATGATAAAGAGGGGATTATCGTAGATACCAGATTTAATGGCGGAGGGTGGCTGCACGATGATCTTGTTGTTCTTTTAAGCGGCAAAAAATATATGACTTTTTATCCGCGAGGAAGGAAAATAGGGATAGAGCCTATGAACAGATGGGTAAAAAAATCTGTTGTAATTGTTAGTGAGTCTAATTATTCAGACGCTCATATGTTCCCTTACTCATACAAAGAACTTGGTATCGGAAAATTAGTGGGCATGCCTGTTCCCGGAACAGGAACAGCCGTATGGTGGGAGACTCTCCAAGATCCCACTATTTATTTCGGAATACCTCAAATCGGGATGCTCGGCAATGATGGAAAATACCTTGAAAATCAGCAATTATATCCTGACTATCAAGTTAAAAATGACCCTGAAAGTTCTTCGAGAGGAAAAGATAAACAACTTGAAAAAGCTGTTAAAGTGTTATTAAAAGAGAAATGATATAAGAAAATCTATAAATTTACAAATGTAAGGACACCGCTGTACAGCGGTGTCCTTATTATTTCCAATACTGTTTTTCATAGTAAATCATTATATCCAATCTTGAAAGAAATCTGAATTTCTTATACAATACACAATGCCTGAAATAAGATTTCATTTTGTGGGATACGGAGAAGAGTTAGCACCTCAACAAAATACAATTATTCTTGATGTGGGGAAAAACTTGGATTTCGGGATATTGGACCATCACCAGAAAACAGCCCCTAATGAATGCGCTTCTTCACTTGTTGTTAAATACCCCGAATACATATTGGACCATCTGAAAGGGGAAAAAGAGATAACAATAATAACCCATAAATACCCTGATTTTGATGCTGTGACAGCTTCATATTTAACAAAAAAATTAATAGAAACAGGTGAAATCAGTAAAAGTATGATTAAGATAGCACAGTATGCTAAAATAGTTGATTCCGCAAACCTCCCTATCAATATCCCTCTTGAAAACACCCCTTACGCAATTTTATATTCTCTGTTTCATAATATAAATTATTTTGGAGAAAGAAAAGATAAAATTCAATATATAGGGGAAAAAAGGATGCGGATAGGGTTTTCTCTTTTATCGGAAATTGAAAACAAAATTAAAGAGGGGATTGCCGTCAGTCAATCAATTCAATATTTATCAGGATTCCAAGATTATGAAAAAGCAAGACAAATGATAAATTTTGATTATATGGAATATCTTACCGATGTTAAACGGGCGGGAAAAGGGACAATTAAATTATTGCGGGAGGATAATAAAGGTCTGAAATCGGTTGATTTTTTTTATATTATTAACCCTAACTCATATCTTTTGAAAGATTGGATAAAAAGAGATTTTAAAAATTCTCCGTCAAAAAAAGGGTTTTCTCTTATAATAAGCTCCCTTTACGAGGGGAATTTTATGATAGCAACTTCACCTCTTTCGGGAACCTATCTTAAAGGGTTGGGAGAATTGATAAACAGATATGAAAAAGAGAAAAGGGGGGAAAAGAACATGGAATTTTTATCATGGTATGAGGGGGATTCCCCTTTTTTCAATTACAGGATAATCGCAAGCCCTGGCGATGGAACCATTTTAACGAGAGAAGAGTTATTGGACATTTTCAAAAAATATCTGAAGTTAATAGAGCAAAATTAATCATAGTTTATTATTTAAGTGTTTCCAAATAATTCACTATTTTTTTTAATTGAGGTTGGTTGGCATTTAAAGATAAAGATAGTTTAAAATATTTTAAAGCTTCTTTGCCTCTTGATAATCGCTTAAGGTAAAAATAACCTATAGAGTTCAATATTTTATATCTTTTATTATTTTTCAGAAGGATAGATTTGATTAGCTCTTTACCCTGTTTTTCATCCCCTGATCGATACAATAATTCTGCAAGTTTAAATTGCTCTTTCAATGAGGATCTATTTAATTTTTTAAATACAGCTATTGCTGATTTATAATTCTTATGTTTTATAAAAAAATCTAATTTTTGGAGAGGGGTTAATGAATAAAAACCCTGCTTTATTGAAATAATATTATTACCCCTAAAAATATCAGGATGTTTTTTTACTATCTTTTGAGCTTTATCCCATTTTTCATAACCAATATAAAGATATAGCAACTTATAATATAATTCTTTTACACTACCCAGCTCTTTTATAGCTTCTTTAATAATCTTTTCACTTTTATCAAAATTACCTTTTGATAATGCAATATCTGCTTTTGTCTCATAATACAAAATTTTATTTAGATTATCAATTTTTAATCTTTTTATTCTTTTTAACCATAATAGAGATTCATTATAATTTGCTTTTGAATATTCCAATTTGGCATACATAACTCCGATAAAAACAGCTGTATAATTTCTCATTTTATAGTTTAGAGCATTTTTTAAAACAAATTCCCCTTTTATCAGATCTCTTTTTTTAAACAAACTTTTTGCATATACCGCAGCAATAAAAGGAACATTCTTTTCCCTATTATATATCTTTTCCCAGAATAATTCCGAATTTTCATAATAAAGTGAATTATAAACAGTGGATAAGCTAAATGAAGAAAGGATTAGAATAAGAATAAAATATTTGATATTAGTTTTTATTTTTAAAAAATATTTAACCCCAATCCATAAAATCCCGATAAACGGAACTATTATATATCTCGTGGAAATTGAATAAGGGTATAAATTTGAATATGCAAAAATAATATAAAAAGGTAAAAATATTCCTACAAAAAGAAGAGGAATTTTTAATGATGAATCTTTTTTAAAAGAAAAATACAGCAAATATATTAATATACAAAAAGAGACAATCCCCCATATTATATAATGAAAATTAGTGATATTATCAATAAAAGAAAACATAGTAAAATCAAAGGGTAAGATCATGGATTTAAAATAATAGCCTATAGTACCAAAAAAGACATATATATTTTTTATAAATGGATAAAAGAGATGAAACTTTTCTCCCCCGAAACCATTCACTTGAAATTTAATAAAAAATAGGAGTAAAACAGACAATAAATTAATTATATGATACAAAATTGTAATTTTTCTCCTTTTTAAAAGTTCATAAAAGAAAAAGAAAGGAAGAAAAAAAACAGAAGATTCTTTGGAAAATAAGGCAAGCAAAAAAAATAAAGTGGCAAAAACAAGATTTTTCCTATCATCTTTTGTTATGAATCTATCCAAAAAATATATGGAAAGAATACCCCATAAGAGTAAAAAAAGATCACACCTGCCGACAACCCACACCACATTATCAATATGAAGAGGAAATACAGCAAAAACAACAACAGCTATTTCAGCAAAATATTTTTGCTCAAGTTGAGATTTAAAATAAAAATACAAAATAATAAGAATGAAATAAAATAAGAAAAGATTAACTATTTTAAAAGATACATTAGAATCACCAAGGATTTTTTTATTTAATATTAATGAAGCTATTGTTAATGGTCTATAATAATCATTCCTACCCAAATTATAGCCCATTGGTTCCCAAAACCCGTATTTAAAAGCCTTAAATATGGAAGAATTGTTCACAATTAAACTATTCTTTTCTATCTGAAGTCTCGAATCCCAAATTAAAGCTGAATTTAAACTATTATAATATATTCCGAAAATAATAATAAACAATAATAATAAATAAACAATTATCTCTTTTCTATTCTTCATTTATTACTAACCTCTCATAAGATGATTTTCCCTTAAATCTATAATTCATTTTATCCTTTTTTATTTTCTCCAAAACCTGATTAATAATCTTTTTGTTTTTTGAATTATTTTCAATTATATATATCTCCCGTAATTCAATTAATCCTCGGACAAAAAAAGGTTCGATTTCAAGAGCTCTGAATATATATGATTTAGCGGCTTTAATATCAGAGTCAGTGTTTAACAGAGATAATCTCCCATATATAAAAGGGGAAAAAGGTTCGATTTCCAATTGTTTTTTCAAATAATATATCGTTTTATTTTTAAAAAACGGGTTTTTATCCATCTTATAGATATGAAAAAAAGATTCCGAAAGAATGGAGTATATATCCTTAAGCCTATTATTATAGGTTAATATTTTTTCCCCTTTTTCCTTTAACCTCATCAAGCCTCTAAATTCCCCGCTTTTTTTAAAGCGATTAAACTCATTGCCGAAATCCCGTAAATCGGGTCTGATATCAAAAGGAAGAACCCTTTTCGCCAAAAAAGGGTTCTTGTTTATTAATGATTGATTAAGGAAAAAAGATAAAGAATAACCGAAAAAATAGATTAATAGAATTAGGATTATACTCTTTCGATTAATAGTAAATCTGCATGATAAATTGTCCGTTTGTTTTTCGATTTTGAAAATTAAAATTGATATAAACGGTAATAGAAAAAGATAATTCATTGTAAAATTCTGGAGCATCGAATAAAAAAAGAGGGATAATAAAATCAATCTATCATTAAGAGAATAATATTTTAAAAATTTTAAAAATAGAAAGCCAAGAGAAATTATAAAAATCAATCCCGGAACTCCTGTTTCCGTAAATAATTTTAAAATAATATTATGTTCGTATATAGCGGTTTTTGTATTGTAAACTTGCAGTTTTATCTTGTTCTCCAAATATAGTTTATAAAAGTTTAAATCATCGGTAATTTCATGTGTTTCAACCGCTTTAAAACTATCGGTATAATAGGGAAAATTAAACCCCCCGATACCGAGAGGAAAATAATTTACTCCTGTTTCAAATGCAGTTTTCCATATTCTGAGTCTTCCTTTAACAAAAGGGTCTTCTTTAACAGATTTATAGAAAAAATAGGATAAAATTATCATAAGAAAAATTAAAGGTATAATAGTTATTAATCGCACTTTTTTTTGTTTTTTAAATTGAGAGAAAACCAGAATAAATAAAATAATTAAAAAGGCAATATAAGTTGTTTTTGAAAAAGTCAAAAGAATCGCAATAATATAAACAAGATTCATAACTTTGTTTTCTTTCAAAAGGATAAAACCGAAAATCAAAAGCATCCCGAGTAAAGAACTATGTTTAAAGATGAAGCTTGACTCGGATTGATTATAAATAAAATAATATATTATTGATAAAAACGGTAAAAAAAGCAAAGGAAATTTTGCATTATAAAAATTAATTCCTGAAAACAAGAAAATTATTATTGTTAAAACAATGGATGAAAAAAGTAAAGGGTTAAATTTCAGAGGATAAAATAAAATAAGAAGTGATGAAAAAAGGAAAAACAGTGAGAATAAAATAAAATAATATTTATTGACTTCTATTTTTCCGTTTTTTTTGACTTTTATCAATATTTTTATAATTAAAAAAAGATCAACAATAAAAAAATATGTATCTCTGTTGATAAAATAAAAATAGATAAGAAATATCCAAAAAACAGTATCAATAATTGTTTCAACTTTTAATTTATTCAGGGCTCTATTCATCTTTTTTCTCAAGCAATTTTTTTTTCAAATTTATAAAATACCCATTATTTTTATAATTATCTATTGCAAAATCCAAAGTGGCAAGAGCTTCATAATAATCTTTATTAAGCAGCTCTGAAAGAATCTTGATCTTATATGTTGAAATTGAGATCGGATCTAAATTAAAAAGTTCCTTGGAACATTTAAAAGATTTATTGTTTTGCTTTGTTTCAATATAATAACTACATTCGATTGATTTTGAAATCGGGTTAAAAGGGAATATTTTCGAAGCTTGTTTTGATAATGAAACGGACTCCTTATTATCAACAATCCACACATATTTAGCTTTATTAGAAAGATAACTTGAATAAAAAACAGGTATTAACAGAATTAATAAAAGAATTATGATTGCCTTTCCCCTTGATCCAACTCTTATTAATTTTTCGCTGTTTTTCAACAAACTGCCGAATAAGATTGCAAAAAGAAAACCGAAAGATAAAAAAGATACACCTATATCAATAAGATTATAAGATAAGAAAACCATTAGAGAGCTTATTACAGCTATATTAAACGGGTTTTTCTCAATATTTATAATCAACCTGATAATGTAAATTAAAAAGACAAGGAAAATCATCGTTCCTATTACCCCTGTTTCAGCAAACAATTGAAGAAAAAAATTATGTGCATATTTTGATTGAGGGTCTCCCGCTTTTATAAAAAAGCTGGAATAGGGGCCAAAATTACCAAGCCCGACTCCGTAAAAAGGGGATAATAAAAACTCCTTAATTGCAATTATCCAATGAAACATCCTTAGTCTAAGAGGGGTCAGATCAAGAAGCTCCCCCCCCCTGAAATATGAGATAAGCGTTCCTATTGAAAAGATTATAAAAAACAGTGAAACAGTTATTTTCTCTTTTGTTTTTTTATCCATCGGATAAAATAAGAATAGACTTAACAAAAGAAAAGATAGTCCTACTATTATTCCGAATGATTTTGATAAAACAAGAGAGAGAAAAATAAAAACAGAAGTAAGTGTTGTAAAAAATTTATTCGGTTTTTTCATATATACAAAATAGATAAAAAAAGGGATAATGATCAGGATGAAGAATGAAAATTCTGTTGGCAGGGAAAACAAAGATTTTAATCTTTTATATTTTATCTGTTTTAATAAAACTCCTGCAAAATCAGAGTTTGATTTTGCAATATTTTTTAAAATCGGGACATTCTCCGGAAAAAGGATATACATATGAATATAAGAAAACAATATGTGAAAAAAAAACGGGATTAATAAAAAGAATGTAATTTGTTCATTTTTAAATTCAAAAGAGGGAAATATAGCTGATAAAATAAAAATAAGAAGAAAATATTCAAAAAAATATAAGGTGTAAAAGAATGGTTTATATAGAAATATAAAAGGGATTAATAAGATAAAAAAAAAAGATATTTGGAGGATACGGGTAAACAAAATTCCTTTTTATAAACAATGTATAAAATGAGAATTAATATTGATGATATAATGAGTTCATTAAAAGTTTCCACCGGTAAAATAAGCGGTAGAATATAGATGGTAAAAAAAAAGAGGGAAAGGATAATCCTTTCCCTCTTTATATTTTTCAGCATAAAATATTAATGTTGTCTCGGAGCATAAGTAAATGAACCACTTGAATAAATAATATCTCTGTTAAAGTCTCCTTTACTTGTCGGGGGATCATATAATTCTGCTGTTGTACCAAAGTTAACTGTACTACCATCCTTACCTCCGGAACCTACGGAATAATCATCTAGTGAATGTTGATATTGAAAATCATTATTCCATTGATCTTGCTGAGCAAACTTTTTGGTATAAAAAGGTTGTAAATAATTCCTAAGGGTTGCAATTGAAGTTGTACTAACAGCCATTCCCCAGTCTGTCATATAATTATCAACCGACATACCGATATTTCTCATATCTTCCATCGTTGATTTTAATTTTGCTTTCTGAATCGCGGTAAGTAGATTGGGTGTCATAATCATAGCAAGAATAGCTATAATAGCAACAACAATCATAAGCTCAATCAAAGAAAAACCTTTGTTTCTTTTTAACATTTTTTCCTCCTTTTAATTTTAATAAAATATATATTCAAATAATATGCCAAAGAAGACCTTTTGTTTATACGGTCTTAAAACAACCCGAATTTAGAATAGACAATTATCGTTCTTTTAATATGACAAAAATTGTCATATTACAAATATTTAAGAAAATCCATTGTTGTTCTGACCCCGAATCCTGTAGCTTTTTTTAAACCGAAAAAATCCCCTGTTTCAAAAAATGAGGGACCAGCGATATCAAGATGAATCCAATTTTTCCCGTTTACAAATTGCTCCAAAAACATAGCTGCTTTAAGAGTACCTCCCCCTTCTCCATACCCTGTATTTTTAAGATCCGCAATATCGGATTCAATATCTTTTTCATAAAATTCAGGCATAGGGAGTTGCCATAATGGTTCAAGATTATTCCACCCTTGTTTTACTATCTTTTTAATCAGAGTATCATTATTTCCCAAAATTGCAGCGATTTTAGTGCCGAGAGCAGATATTGCAGCTCCCGTCAAAGTAGCAAAATCCATTATAAGATCGGTGTTCTCCTCCGCCGCCAAAGATAATGCATCAGCAAGAATTAATCTCCCTTCCGCATCAGTATGTTTTATCTCCACTGTTTTTCCATTATATATTTTTACAAAGTCTCCCTGCTTGTAAGATAGAGGCCCCGGCATATTTTCAACTGTCGGAATATACCCTTTCAAATTAATCGGCAGATTAAGCTCATTTGCAAGTTTTAAAATTCCGAGGACTACAGAACCTCCGCTCATATCTATTTTCATATCTTCCATAGCTTTATATGGTTTAACATTCAAACCGCCGGAATCAAATGTAACAGCTTTTCCTACAAGAGAAACGGTTTTCACGGCTTTTTTATGATTGTATTCTATGTTAATAAGTCTCGGCGATTTTCCTCCCCCCTTTCCGACCGCAATTATCCCTCCGAAACCTCTTTTTTCAAGTTCTTCACCCTTTATTATATTTATTTTAAAATTATTTGAATCAAAATTATCATACACTGTTTTTTCCATAGTCTCGGGATTAATCTCTTCGGCACTCCCGTTAATTAATGATCTTGTAAAATTGATTGCTTCACCGTAAATTTCACTTTCTTTGGGGATTCCGTTAATTTCTATTTTAAACCCTTTATCCCGCTCTTTTTTTGATTTTTTTATAAATCTATAATTAAAGAGTGAATTCATCAGTCCTATCTCAAATTTATAGTCAAAACCAAGTTTTTTTAATGTCCTGTTTAAAAGAGTTATCTTTTTAATCTTTAATGTTTCAGCTATCTTATTTAATTTTAGATATATCTCCCTTAATTTAAAAGCTGAAAACTCTTTTATTCTCCCCCCTCCGAGAAAAATAATCCATTGGGAATCGTGGTTTCTGACAATAAAATATTCATTTTCATTAAATTTGAATTTACCCTTTTTCCGGTTTTCGGAAAATAATTTCATAAAATCATCAGGAAGATTTTTTTCCTTATCATCTTTAAATAAAATAATTGCATAATCTCTGTTTTTCATGTTTTCCTCCTTTTTATTTCATATCTCTATTAAGACTATAAACATATGCTAATATTTCAGCTATAGCCATGTAAAGTTCGGGGGGAACTTCTTCATAAAGTTCAAGTTTAATTAGTGCTTCGGCAAGGTCTTTGTCCTCTTTTATATCAACTCCGGATTCATTTGCAACTTCTATAATTCTCTTTGCCATTTTCCTAAGTCCTTTTGCCACTATTTTCGGAGCTTTATCCTTTTCAGAATCATATTTAAGAGCTATTGCCTTAAGTTCATCTTTTTTCATCTTTTTTCACTTTTTTTAATATATCATATATTGTGTATCCCCATAAAGGTGACAAAATAATAATTTCAACAATAACAGCTTTTAAATTATGGATTGAAAACAGCGCTTTTAAACTTGATTTATTAACCCCCATCAAAAGCGGGATATTAAATAATTTTGATGAAAAAGGATAAAAAAGCATAAGTCCTATAGGCGGTTTTTTATCTATAACGAAAAGATCGAGAAACAGATGAGATAAAAGGGCGAAAAAGACAAAAAAAGTGATTTTTTTGTTTTTCTTCGATAAAAAATAGGTTAAAAGAGTGATAACCAGAACAAAAGGAAGATTGTGTGTATATAATTGATGAATATTTATACCGGCTTTCCCGAAAAATATAAACCCGAAAATAATATCAAAGTCAGGCAAGGATGCTATTATAGTATAAAATATAATAGATTTTATATCTGTTTTTTTTTCAATTATATCCCCTATCCAAATCCCTACAATAGTATGTCCGACGGGAGTCATTAGTTTTTCTTTTCCCAGAGTTTAAAAAAATCCTTTATTTTTTTTGAAGCAAACATACTTGATACTATACTTCGAGATAATTCTCTTAAACTTGATTCAATAGAAGGTGCTGGTTCACTTAATTTTGATTCGATCGGGAAAGATTTATCATGAGCTTTCGTCTTTTTTATATCTCTTTCATACCATATGGTTTTTTTTGTTTTCACCTCTATAACCCTTACCCTTAAAACAATCTCTGTTCCTGTTAACTTTCCGTATATAATTTTATCTATCCAACCCAGTAAGATAAAATCAAACCCCCGTTTTTCACCTATCAATAAAGCATTTTTAATAGAAGTTTCATCATCCCTGTATTTTACTACCCATTCTGCTTGAGTATCAAGAACCGCTTTTTTCAGAATGTTTTTTCTTAAAAGTTCCTGATGAAAAATTTCAGCGGCTGTTTTACCGATTTTACTATCATAAAGAGGTGTTTTAAATTGTAAGATTAGCAAAGATTTTGATTCGGGTTCAGCAATTTTCCCTTTTAAAAATTTGTCTTTTTTTGTATCATTAACTTTTAGAACACATGATGAAATTAATAATGCGACAATAATAAGAGAAAGATATCGTTTCATAAAACATTATAAACAAAATAAACAAATTTTTCAAATTAAGGAAGGATTTTTTTCATATTTACTGTATCTATAATATAAACAAAAAAAATAGGAGGTAATAAAATGAGCAAAAAAATCAAATTTATTTCGGTGTTGGTTTTAATTGTTTTTTTAAGCAGTGGTGTATTTGCCCGGGCGATGATGTCCAAAAGGGGAAATTCGAGAATGGGTCATCATCAAATGATGAAAACAGCAGGTTCCCATTCGCCAATGATGCTTTACAGAGTTTTAAAAAATAGGAAACAGGAACTTAAAGTAACTGATAACCAGCTAAACAAAATTAAGGAATTAGCATTTAATTGGGAAAAAGAGATGATTAATTACAGAGCAAGCAATGCGTCACTCAGACTTGAATTAAAAAAATTGTTAAGTGCGGAAAAACCCGATTATAATAAGATAAAAAATCTTATGAATAAAATAGGTGCCGCAAAAACCGATTTTTTCATCAATCGTCTTAAAGTTAAAGATCAAATCAAAACCATTTTGACAAAAGAGCAACTTGATAAACTTGCAAAAATGAGAAAGAACCTTATGATGAACAGATTCAAAAGGAAAAGAGATAACAGAAGAAACTCACATCACAGATAAAACAGAAATAAACAAAATATGTAAAAAAGGGGAGAGATTTTATCTTCCCTTTTTTACATTAATTATAAGTTAAGAATAATAAGTTAAGAATAATAAGTAATGAATTGAATTATATCATCCAAAAAAACAAGAACAAAATTTAGTTAACAAACCATTGTCTTGCCTAAGAAATTTATTAACAATTCCATTCTTGATAAGTTAAAGTCCCCTTTTTTCACTATTTCTGCCATTGATATTCGGTTTTCAGGGGGCGAATATAGAAAACTTGTTTTTCTAATGAAATTATCATATAATACCATATGAAATTATCGAGTAATCAAATTAATCATATGGCTTTTATTATTGTTCGAGAATTAATCAAAAAGCAACTCATCACAACTGACAAACAAAATGAACTAACCGATAAAGTGGTTAAAATAATAGAAGCGGATATAAAAAGGGAAGAGGAATTGGATGAAGAGGTTAAAGAACTTCTTTTACAATATTCCGATGCTATGAGAAAAGAAAATGTTGATTATGGCGAAATGTTTAGAATGATTAAAAATAGATTAGCAAAAGAAAAGGGGATAATTTTATGAAATACGGATTTTCATATGATAGAATAGCTCATATTGCAAAAGAGATAATAGATGAGCTATATAATGACAATGATGTTGAAATTTATACGGACGACTATACTCTAATCAAAGCGATAAGAGATTCTATTGAAAACGAACTTCAATTCTACGAAGAATTGAGAGAGAAAGCAAAACAAAAGATATTATCCCAAAAAAAGAAAATAGTGGAAAGAAGCAGAGAATGGGATCTTTTACTTAATAGATATTTTAACGAAGAGATAGAAAAACTTGAAAGAATCTGGGACTGATAATTAATCATTTAAGGGTTATAATTATGAAGATAAACTTGACAAAATTAGTAAATGATGTTATTTTTCAATTCATTCTAAAATATAAACAATTAAGCGAAAGTGGCGGAATTGGCAGACGCATCGGACTTAGGATCCGGTGGGGATTTTCCCTGTGGGGGTTCAAGTCCCCCCTTTCGCAAATAAAAGGAGGTTATTTCAATGGATGAAAAAGAAAAGAATAATAGTGTTGTTAAAAAGGAAGATAAAAAAGAGAAAAAAACTGCTAAAGGTTCGGTAAATAGAACAAAGAAAAAAGATGCTGTAAATGAAGATGCATTAAAATTAAAAGAGCAAGATAAAGCATTATCTATAAAAGATGAGATTTTTATAGAGGAGAAAAAAGTCCAGGCAAAAATTGATGAGAAAGCTAAAACTTATAAGAATAGAGTAAAAATAAAGGGTTTTAGACCGGGCAAAGTTCCCGTTGATTATGTTAAAAAATATCTTTATAAAGAGCTTCTGGAAGAAACTATTGATGATTTTTTAAGAGATAATGTTAAAAAAATACTCGACAGTGTTAAAAACTTGGCAACTTATCCGAATATTACAAAAAAATATGAGGAGGGAAAAGGATTAACTATTAAAATCCAGTATGAGCTTTTGCCGGAAATTGAGCTTCCCGAATATCAAGGTATAGCAGTTGAAGATTACAAAACCACAGCTTTAAAAAAAGAGGTTGATGCTGAGATGGAAAGATTGGCTATGCAGGTTGCTGAAGTTATCCCTTTTGAAAAAGATACCCCTTTGGAAGATGATAATACCTTGGTTGATTTTGAATTTCAAATTAAAAATCCCAACACAGGTAAATGGATGAAAAAAGAGCTTTTAAAAGAAAGAAAATTAAAAGATCAAGCTTTCATGGATGTTAATAAACACTTAAAAGGGATGAAAATCGGAGATGAAAAAGTTTTTAAAGGGATAATCCCCGATTCATTAAAAGAAAAGAGTTTCGCAGGTAAAGAGACAGAAGCAAGAATAAAAATAATCTCAGCTAAAAAACATAAAATTCCCGAATTAAATGATGAATTTGCAAAAAGTCTCGGAGAATATAAAACCATAGCTGAACTAAAAACAAAAATAAAGAAAGCTATCGAAGATAAGAAAAAAGAGGATAAAAAGTTTGTTCTCGGCGAAAGAGTTCTTGAAAAAATAGCAAAGAAAACGGATTTCGGTATTCCCGTTAGTTTTATCTTTGAAGAGATGAACAGACTTTTTAAAGAAGGGGCACAGTATGATCCCGCAACCTCTTTAAAAGTTTCGCGAGAAAATATTAAAAAACAACTTATTATGGAGAAGATAGCGGAAAAAGAGAAAATTGATGTTAATCAAAAAGAGATTGATGAATATATCGAGAAATATGCGAAATCCATCGGAGTTCCCGTTCAATTTATAAAACCCTCTCTCAAAGAGGAACAGATTACGGAGATAAAACATGCGGTAAAAATGAATAAAGTTATAGCACTTTTGGGAGAGAAAGCGAAAACAGGACAAAAATCTTCATCAAAAAGTAAAACAACTGATAAACCGGAAGAAAAAGAGAAAAAAACAGCTACCAAAAAAGAGGAAAAAAGAGAAAAAAAAGCAGCCCCGACTAAAAAATCAAAAAAAAGCGACGGGGGTAAATAATGCAGATACCGTATGTAATAGAGCAAACAGGCAGAGGTGAAAGAGTTTATGATATATATTCCAGGTTACTTAAAGATAATATAATCTTCATAGGGGACCAGATTAATGATTATATGGCGAATATTATTATAGCTCAGATGCTTTTTCTTGAGGCTGATAATCCTGAAAAAGATATATACCTGTATATCAACAGCCCGGGAGGTTCTGTTACCGCCGGACTTGCTATTTATGATACCATGCAATTCATAAAAAACGATGTTTCAACAATCTGTATAGGTCAAGCTGCAAGTATGGGAGCCGTTCTTCTTGCCGCCGGAACACAGGGAAAAAGATTTATTTTACCTAATTCAAGAGTGATGATTCATCAACCTCTCGGAGGAGCGCAGGGAAAGGCATCCGATGTTGAAGTTTATACAAAAGAGTTGTTAAGAATAAAAGAGATGCTATTTAAGATATTACAAAAACATACTGGTCAAACTTTGTCAAAAATTAAAAAAGACTCTGAAAAAGATCTGTTTTTAACAGCAGATGAATCTTTAAAATACGGTTTGGTTGACAAAATTATGGAGAAGAGGGATGAAAAAAGATAAAGAGGTCAGATGTTCTTTTTGCGGGAAAAAAAGTTCAGAAGTAGAGCAAATGATAATGGGAACAAACGGATATATATGTAATAATTGTATAGAAGCCGCTTATGATATTTTACATCCTTTTCATGAAAAGATTGTTGACAAATCAGTGAAAACCAAAGATTTTGATAAGTTTGAAAAAGAGGGGATGAAAAAACTCCCTACCCCCTCCATGATAAAAAAATATCTTGACGATTATGTTATAGGACAAAATGAAGCAAAAAAAAGGATATCGGTTGCTGTTTATAATCATTATAAGAGGATTAAGTTTAGCGGGAAAGATGATGATGTTGAACTTGAAAAAAGCAATATTTTGCTTATAGGACCGACAGGTTCGGGAAAAACTCTTATAGCCCAAACCTTAGCTCGGTTTCTAAAAGTTCCTTTTGCAATTGCCGATGCAACCACACTTACCGAAGCCGGTTATGTGGGAGAAGATGTTGAAAATATTTTATTAACACTGATTGAAAATGCTAACGGAGATATCAAAAGAGCTGAAAAGGGGATTATCTATATAGATGAAGTTGATAAAATAGGAAGAAAAAGCGAGAATGTCTCCATTACAAGAGATGTGTCCGGTGAAGGGGTTCAACAAGCACTACTTAAAATAATAGAGGGAACGATTGCTAAGGTTCCCCCCAAGGGGGGGCGAAAACATCCTCATCAGGAATTTTTAAAAATTGATACAAAAAATATCCTTTTTATTCTCGGTGGAGCTTTTATAGGGCTTGATAAAATTATCTCGACAAGAATAGGCAAAACACAGGTCGGATTTAACTCTAACTCCATTTCAAAGAAAAAAGATAAAATTGATTTTTTGTATTCAAAAATTCATCCTGAAGATTTAATAAAATACGGAATGATTCCGGAATTTATAGGAAGGGTTCCTATAATCGCCACATTACAAGAGTTAACCAAAGAGGATATGATTCAGATTTTGGTTAAACCTAAAAACTCCTTAATAAAACAATATAAAGCTTTATTTAAAATGGAAAATACGGAACTTGAATTTACCGATGATGCTCTTGAATATATTGCAAATGAAGCTATAAAAAGGAAAGTTGGAGCAAGAGGATTAAGAGGTATTGTCGAGGAGATAATGATGGATATAATGTATCATTTGCCTGATAAAAAAAATATTGATAAAATTATTATTAACAGAAAAGTTATTGATGGAAAAGAGAAAATATTTAAAAGATATAAAAAAGCCGTGTGATTTATGAAGGAAAACAAAGAGAATATAAGAAAATTACCTTTAATTCCTTTGAGAGAAATGATAGTATTTCCCTCGACTTTGGCACCTTTTTTAATCGGAAGATATTCTTCCGTAGCTGCATTTGATTATGCTGTTCATAAGAAAACATCCCTGTTTTTGGCAACTCAGATAAACCCCGCAATCGATTATCCTACTCCACCCGATATTTTTACTATGGGGATTGAAGCAAGAATCGTTCAATCGGCAAAATCAAAAGACGGAACCATAAAAATTGTGGTTGAAGGGATAAAGAGGGGAAGGATTATCGAATATTCAAAATATTCTCCCTTTTTCGAAGTTGTCGTGAAGGATGTTCCTTATATTAATGTTGATAAAAAAGAGTTTGAAAAGCACTATAATATTTTGCTTAAATTATTTAAGGATTTTATTAAGATTAATTCGGGAGAAACACTTGATTCCATTATTCCCTCAACAATTGAAAGTCATCCTTTGAGAGTGATTGATATTATATCATCACAAGTCCCCGTTCCTATCATTGAAAAACAAAATCTATTGGAAATTATAAATCCCATAGAAAAAATAATAAGATTAAATTATTATTTTAGTGAAGAGTTAAGAATAAGAAAGATTAAAGACAGACTAAAAAAAGTTAAAGGTAAAAATCTTTTTTCATTTCCTGATAAGAATTTAAATGATGAATTTGAGAACAAAGAAACGGATCCAATGTCTGAAATTGATGAATTGAGAGAGAGATTGGAAAAACTCAATTTACCGAGAAAAGTAAGGAAAATAGCGGAAAATGAGATAAATAAATTGGAGATAATGCCCCCTATATCTTCCGAAACAACTGTTTCAAGAAATTATATTGATTGGATATTATCCACTCCTTGGAAGAAAAAAACAAGAGATAATAAAGATATTAATAATGCAAAAAAAATTCTTGAAGAGGATCACTATGGTTTAAAGGATGTGAAAGAGAGAATACTTGAATTTCTCGCGGTCAGAACACTGAAAAAAAACAATAAATCCCCGATACTGTGTTTTGTGGGCCCTCCCGGAGTCGGGAAAAGCTCTCTCGGAAAATCAATAGCAAGATCAATGGGGAGAAAATTCGTCAGATTATCCCTCGGAGGAATAAGAGATGAGGCTGAAATTAAAGGTCATAGAAGAACATATATAGGTTCATATCCGGGACAAATAATTCAGCAAATCAAAAGAGGGGGAGTTAAAAACCCTGTTTTTCTTCTGGATGAGGTTGATAAAATGACAGCTGATTTTCGAGGGGATCCTTCGGCTGCTCTTCTCGAAGTTCTTGATCCCGAACAAAATAATGAATTTGTTGACAGATATCTTGATATTGAGTTTGATTTATCGGATGTTTTTTTTATTACAACCGCAAATAATTTGTATCCTATTCCATCGGCACTTAGAGATAGAATGGAGATAATCGAGCTTCCCGGATACACGGAGCTTGAAAAACTTGCTATAGCAAAACAGTATTTAATAAACAAAGAGATAGAGAATAATGGGCTGAAAAAAGACCAAATAAAAATAACCGATGATGCTATTCTCGACATTATCAGATTTTATACGAGAGAAAGCGGGGTTAGGAATCTTGAAAGAAAAATAGCGGGAGTTTGTAGAAAAGTTGCGCTTAAAATCGTATCAAAAGGGAAAAAACATAAAGAGATAATAAAAAGCGAAAATCTTAAACAATATCTCGGCCCCAAGAAATTTCATTTAACTCAAAAGGAGAAGATGGAGGAGGTCGGAGTTGTTACAGGGCTCGCATGGACTGAATCTGGTGGAGACCTTCTTTCGTTTGAAGTTAGAGTAATCCCCGGAAAAGGTGATTTGGTATTAACCGGTAGTCTCGGAGAGGTAATGAAAGAGTCGGCTCAAACAGCTTTTTCATTTGTAAAAAACTGGCTTTTAAGAGCAGGTTATGATTTTTCCGAATTTAAAGATTATGATTTTCATCTTCATGTTCCCGAAGGAGCTGTTCCTAAAGAGGGACCTTCGGCGGGAATAACAATATCAACCGCATTAATTTCATTAATATTTAATATACCTGTCAGAAATGATGTCGCAATGACAGGAGAAGTAACTCTAAGAGGTAAGGTTTTACCTGTAGGAGGATTAAAAGAGAAACTTATAGCTGCAAACAGAGAAAAGATAAGAACAATAATCATCCCTTTTGAGAATAAGGGGGATATTGAGGAAATTCCCTCGGAAGTTAAAGAAAGTAGTGATATAATCCTTGTAAAAACAATGGAAGATGTTTTAAAAATTGCCCTTGTCAGAGAATTAAAAAAATTTCATTATAAAAGATCAATTAATGAATCTTTTTCAAAAAGAGAAAATTAATCGTGAAAATAACAGATACTAAACTTGTAAAAACCGTTTATGATAATGATTTTTTGGATGATAAAAGAAAAAAGATTGTATTTGCAGGAAGATCGAATGTCGGAAAATCAACGCTTATTAATACAATGTTTAACAGAAAAAATTTGGCGAAAGTAAGTTCAACTCCGGGGAAAACAAGATCAGTTAATTATTATCTTGTAAATGATAAATTTTATTTTGTGGATTTACCGGGATACGGATATGCCAAAGTTCCGAAAGCAGAAAAAAACAGATGGAAGAAACTTTTGAATGAGTTTTTTTATTTTGAAAAATATGTTATCCTATTAACTCTTATTGTTGATTCGAATATAGGGATAAGCGATTATGACAAACAGATGATCTCTTTGGCTGCCTTTTTTGAATTACCAACTATAATAATTGGAAATAAAATTGATAAACTTAAAAAGAATGAGATTAATAAAAAGATAAAAGAGATAAATGATTATTTTAATATTCCCGTAATCCCCTTTTCGGCAAAAAAGGGGATAGGTAAGAATATTTTATGGGAAACAATACAAAATGCCTTAAAGGAGTAAAAAATGGCGGAAAAAATTAAAGAAGAGATCAATGAAAAAAATTTATTAAAATTAGAAGATCTTGAAAAAAAATCAATGGCTCAGCTTCAAAAATTAGCTAAAGAGATGAAGATTCAAGGATTGTCCTTTTTAAAGAAACACGAACTTGTATTTAAACTTCTCGAAGCTCAAGCAAAAGCTCACGGATACTTGTTTGCCGAAGGTATTATTGAGATTTTACCCGAAGGTTACGGTTTCTTAAGATTTCCCGAATACGCATATTTGCCGAGTTCTGATGATATATATGTCGCCCCTTCCCAAATAAAAAAATTTGACCTTAGAATGGGGGATACTTTATCCGGATGGGTAAGACCCCCGAGAGATAATGAAAAATATCTTGCTCTGATTAAGCTTGATGCCATAAATTTTTCACCTGTCGATAAAGCATTAAAGATGAGAACCGGGGTAAAATTCGAGCAGCTTACACCCCTATATCCGTATGAAAGAATTCAACTTGAAACAGTAAAAGAAAACATGAATGCAAGAGTTATGGATCTTTTAACTCCGATTGGAAAAGGACAAAGAGGGTTAATCGTTGCCGCACCGAGAACAGGAAAAACCATTCTACTTCAAACTATAGCAAAATCCATAGAGATCAATCATCCTGAGATGATGATAATAGTTTTATTGATTGATGAAAGGCCGGAAGAGGTTACAGATATGGAAAGAAATGTTAATGGAGAAGTTGTTTCTTCAACATTCGACGAGCATCCCTCCAGACATGTTAAAGTTGCGGAAATGGTAATTGAAAAAGCTAAAAGACTTGTCGAACATGGAAAAGATGTTGTAATTCTTTTGGATAGTATTACAAGACTTGCAAGAGCTCATAACTCAGTTCTTCCAACTTCAAAAAGAGTTATGTCGGGCGGATTGGATGCAAATGCTTTACATAAACCCAAGAAATTTTTCGGGGCTGCAAGAAAGATAGAGGATGGAGGAAGTTTAACCATAATAGCTACCGCTCTTGTTGATACGGGAAGCAGAATGGATGAGGTTATTTTCGAAGAATTCAAGGGAACGGGAAATATGGAGATAAATTTGGATAGAAGGCTTGTTGATAAAAGGGTATTCCCCGCCATTGATATTTTTAAATCTGGAACAAGAAAAGAGGAACTTCTAATACCTAAGGAAGACCTTAATAGAATTTGGATTCTGAGAAAAGTTTTATCACAATTAAATGAAGTTGAGGCAATGGAACTTTTAATAGAAAAACTCAGAAAAACAAAATCAAATAGAGAATTTTTACAATCCATGTCAAGAGGGTTATAACCCAATATTTATTTAATCCGGAGGTAATAAAATGAAAAATCAAAAGATAGCTGTTGTTGCTATTGGTGGTAATGCATTATCAGATGGTAATACTCCAACCGAAGAGCAATTAAAAAGAGCATATGAAGCTGCAAAACTTATTGAAAATCTTGTGCTGAAAAATTATAAGGTGGTTGTTGTTCATGGAAACGGTCCTCAAGTTGGTATTGCTTATCTTAGACAACTTGCGGGTGTTAAAGAGAATATTCCTCCGTTAAATCTTGCTCTGTGTGACGCCTTAACCCAAGCTGAAATAGGAACGATGCTTGAACTTGCCATTATTAATACAATTAATCAACATAAACCTGATTTTGAAGTTTTGACAATTGTAAGTCAGGTAGAGGTAAATGCTGATGACGAAGGGTTTAAAAACCCTACAAAACCGGTTGGTCCATTTTACGAAGAAAAAGAGTTGGGTGAAATAAAGAGAAAATTCAGTGATTGGGTAATGAAAGAGGATGCGGGACGAGGATATAGAAGAGTTGTCCCATCTCCGAAACCTATAAAAGTGTTTGCTTCCCCCATAATACCCGAAGCTTTTAGAAGAGCCGATGTTATTATTACGGGGGGCGGAGGAGGAATTCCCGTAATAAGAAAAGAGGATAATACTTTTGAACTTGTTGATGCTGTTATAGATAAAGACAGAACTGCTGCATTAATTGCTGAAGATATAGGTGCCACCCACTTCTTTTTATTAACCGGTGTCCCCCATGTCCTTCTTAACTTCGGTAAACCGGAACAAAAAGATCTTTTTGAATTAAAGGTCGAGGATGCTAAAAAATATTTGGAAGAGGGGCAGTTTCCCGCAGGTTCAATGGGACCTAAAATCGAAGCTGCCATTGATTATGTTGAAAAAACAGGTGGAGAAGCCATAATAACAAATGCGGAAAATATCCGGTTAGCGATAGAAAAAAAAGAAGGCACAAGAATAATAAGATAATTTTATCAATTAAAAAAAATAGATTACCGTTAAGATAGTGGTGGTGATTTATTTTCATTTATTCAAAAAGTGATGCTATTATAAGGAAAACCATGATTTTATCAATTCCATTTCTGCTGTTTTATTAAATCTCTTATAAAGATTTATCACCTGCTAAGAAGATACAGTTGATGGTATTAATGAGTTTTTTTTTCTTAGTAAATAAAGAATTAACTGCAGATTAAGCGGAAATATTTTTTTACTAACAAACATCGAACATGCTCGCTCTGTTCAGGAAGAAATAGTTGTTTTACCGTAAGCCCCGAAATTTTAATAAGAGGAAAATCAATATTTACGGGAGGATAATGCTTTAAAAGAATTTATATTAAAATATTGAAATAAAGAGGGAAAGATTAATTACTAACTTTTATAAAGAAGAGATAAAAAGGATATCCCCTTGTAAATAAAAATAAACCTCTTTCCCCTTTTAATATAAAAACAAAAAATAGTTTAAATTTAACTTTACTTATTCCGGTCTGACATTTACCGCCTGAGGACCTTTTTCTCCCTCAACGATTTCAAAAGTTACAGATTCTCCTTCACTTAAAGTTTTGTAACCATCTTTTTCGATATTGGAAAAATGGACAAAAACATCTTCCCCGTTTTCAGCATGAATGAAACCGTAACCTTTTTTGGCGTTAAACCATTTTACTGTTCCTTTTAACATAATATAATCCTTAAAAGTTAAATATTTTAAATTTTAACAAAGAAATATTTTAAAGTCAAATTGATTACAGAAAATCCCTCTAATTATTATGAAATCTCATGTTTTTGTTCAAATGTTTTGACCGTATTTTCAAGGAGGGTTATAACCGTTAAAGGGCCTACTCCTCCCGGAACAGGGGTTAAATATTTTGCGGTTTTAACAACATTCGGGTTAACATCTCCGGTTAAAACATATCCCCTTTTTTTAAATCTTTCTATTTTTTTCGGATAGTCCGAGAAAACTTCATTTATCAGTTTTTCATCATTAATCGCATTAACTCCAACATCAATTACAATTGCCCCCTTTTTCACATAATCTTGTTCTATCATCAAAGGTTTTCCCACAGCGGCAAAAATAAAATCCGCATTTTTACATATATCTTTAAGGTTTTTTGTTTTTGAATGGGCTATGGTCAAAGTCATATTCTCTTTCAACAATAAAAAGAATAGAGGTTTTCCCACAATATTGGATCTGCCTATTATCACCCCCGTTTTTCCTTCAAGAGAGAAATTATTGTATTTTAAAAAATTAATGATGCCAAGGGGTGTGCAAGGGTAGAGAGCATCTTCTCCTCTGAATAATTTTCCGAGGTTTATAGGATGAAAACCATCTACATCCTTATCAGGAGAGATGCTGTCTATAATTTTGTTTACGGATATATGCTCGGGTAAAGGTAATTGAACTATAACTCCATCTATAGCATCATCATTGTTTATCTCATCTATTTTTATCAATAACTCTTTCTCATTTATATCCTTATCAAATTTTACTATGTTTGATTTCATCCCTATCTCTTTTGCAAGTTTGTCTTTTATTCGGACATAAGAGAGCGAAGCTCTGTTATCACCCGCAAGTATTACTGTTAAAGACGGGGCTCTTCCCTGTTTCTGCTTTAAAGAATCTATCTTTATTGATAACTCTTTTTTTTTAAAATTTATGTAATCTTTGGAATATAAAAAGACTCCCATCCGCTACTCCTTGATAAAGGTTAAGGCAAAAACCTGTGCATCTATAATAGCATTATTAATAACACAATATTCATTCGGTTTATGAGCTGTTTTATTTATTTTTCTCCAAACAGCCACATTTAATCCTATATTCCGTAAAAAAGAGGCAAGAGTTGCCACTCCTATACCTGTAACTTTCGGTTCCTTTTTCAAAACAGTTTTTATTGATTGCTTTAAATTTTTAACAATTTTAGAATTTTCCGGTGTTTTTCTTTCTGTTCTTATCTCAAGGACTTTTGAAACAAATATTTTTACCCCTTCATCCTCTTCAACCTTTTTAGATATTCTTTTTACCTCCTCTTCAATCTCTTTATTGGAATATTCTGGTAAAACTCTAATATCCATATAAAACACATCATTGCCCGGAATCATATTAACATTAGGGATGTTTTTTTCTTTTAAAGTCGGTTCAAAAGTGGAATAAGGGGGGTCGAAGATAGAATCTTGAAAAGGGAATGTTTTCTCAAGTTCTCTCAATTCCTGAATCAATTTTGCGCACACTTTCAGTGTGTTTTTCCCCAGATGGGGAGTTGATGAATGGGTTGCTTTCCCTTTTATATGAAATTTAAACCAAATCACCCCTTTTTCAGCTATCTCAATCTTCAATCCGTCGGGCGTTCCTCCGTCGGGAACAATATAATAGTCATCCGCTGAAAATAGATTCGGGTAATTATTTAATATATACCTCATCCCTTTTTTGGAACCTGATTCTTCATCAGATAAAAAAACAAGATTAATATCATATGGAATTTCAACTTTGAACTCCTTTAATGCTTTTACAGCATAAAGAGCTGCCGTTATATCCTGATTATTATCTTCTGTCCCTCTTCCGAAAACTCTACCTTCCGATATATAAGGGTCAAAAGGGTCTCCGTCCCAAAGGGATAGGTCTCCCACAGGTTCAACATCAAGATGGGTTAATAACCATATTTTTCTGTTTTTGTTTTTTCCTTTGAATGTTCCTATTATATTCGGTCTGTATCCGCTACTGACTTCAAGATCGGGAGCATTAAGTTCGATAATATCATCAGCGCCCAAATCTTTTAATTTTTCTTTTATCCATTCCCCCTTTTCCCATTCCCCGTCCCCTCCGACATCGGGGGAAAGAGGATGAATTGAAGAAAGTTCGATAATATCATCGGTTATATCTTCTCTAAAATCTTCTATCGCATCAAGTATCTTTTTTTCAATCATTTTTTTAGAAGGGGTATCCTTTAAAAGACACCCCTTATATGTTTTATTTATTAAAAAATTCCTTTAAAATTCTGACTACTTCAAGACCTGCCCTTTCCTGTCCCTCTTTTGCCGAAGCTCCGAGATGAGGAAGAGGGATAACTCTCGGATGATCAATAAGCTCATAATTCGTCGGAGGCTCCGTCTCAAAAACATCAAGAATAGCAGCTTTTAATTTTCCATTATTCAAAGTCTCAAGAAGAGATTTTTCATTAATTGTTCCACCCCTTGCAACATTGATAATTACAGCATTCTCTTTCATAAGTTCAAACTCTTTTTTGTCAATCATGTTTCTTGTTTTGTCGGTTAAAGGCAGATGCATTGAGACATAATCCGATTCTTTTAATAAGGTGGCTAAATCAACCTGTTTTGCGGAAACATCCGTTTTAATATCAAAGATATCATAGAATATCACATTCATCCCGAGGGCAAGTTCTCTTCTCCCTACCTCTCTTCCGATTCTTCCGAACCCGATTACTCCAGCCGTTTTACCGTATAATTCCGTTCCTCCGAATTTTTTCTTTTCCCATTTATGCTCTTTCATGGAAGAATAAGCCTGCGGTATCATTCTTGCGGCGGCAAACATCAATCCGATTGTATATTCGGCAACGGTTATTGAAGTTGCTGTGGGAGTATTAAAAACCTTTATATTTAGTTCCTCGGCTTTTTTAAGATCAACATTATCAAGTCCGATTCCCGCTCTAACAACAACCTTAAGGTTATCAGCCGCTTCCAAAATTTCCGCTCTAAGTTTTGTAGCACTTCTAATAACAATCCCGTCATAATTTTTTATCTCGTTTTTTAATTCTTCCGGAGTCATACCTGTTTTAACAGTTATCTCAAAACCATTTATTTTTTTCAATTCACCGATAGCTGTTTCCGGTAATTTATCCGATATCAATATTTTCATTTCCACTCCTCCCTAAGGATTTTTTGCGCCATAGCCACCCCTTTTCCGAGTTCAAGTTTATACCCTTCATCAAGAAGAGCCATTTCAAGAGCTGTAAGAGCGGTTATAACATCAAAAGCACCCATATACCCGAGATGAGCTATTCTGAAAAACTTTCCTTTCATGGGATCCTGTGCTCCTGAAATATATGCCAGATATTTTGATTGCATTGTTTTTACGAGTTTTTTTCCATCAACACCTTCCGGAGTTTTAACCGAAGTTAAAATATTTCCGGGAACTTTTGAAAACAGTTCAAGCCCCATTGCTTTTACAGCTTCTCTGGTAGCCTTTCCAAGAATCGCATGATGTTCTAAGATTCCTTCAATAGTTTGTTCTTTTATAAGCTTTATTGCTTCCGCTTGCTGATAAACAAGAGATACCGCCGGTGTATAAGGGGTTGTTCTTTTTGCAAGGCTTTTTCTTGCTTTTTTCATATCAAAATAATATTTGGGCAAGGTTGATGATTCTACAAGTTTCCAAGCTTTATCATCAAAAGAGATAAAAGCAAGGCCGGGGGGTATCATTAAGGATTTTTGAGACCCTGTTAATAAAACATTGATTTTCCATTCATCCATAGGACATTTTGCGGCACCAAGGCCAGATATACCATCCACAACAAGAATAGCATCAGTCTTTGAAACAACCTCCGCATATCCTTTAACATCATATACGCTTCCCGTGGAAGTTTCGGAAAGCTGAGTAAAAACAGCCTTTGCATCAGGATTCGCTTTTAGCGTTTCCTCAAGTTTTTCGAGTGAAAGAGCTGTTCCCCAATCAACGATAATTTCAACAACTTCAATACCGTAAACTCTTGCTATCTGTCCCCATCTTTCTCCGAATTTTCCTCCGTTAATAGTGATAATTTTGTCCCCGGGAGAGAGAAGATTTACAATAGCTGTTTCCATTGCCCCTGTTCCGGAGCTGGTCAAAGTATAAACATCATTCTTTGTTTGAAAAATATACTGCATCCCCTCTGTCATCTCCATAAAAGCATCTGAAAATTCAGCCGATCTGTGATGAATAATAGGTAATGCGGCCTTTGCCAAAACTTTTTCCGGAACCGGTGTTGGTCCCGGGGATAAAAGATAATACTTTTTGATCATATGAAACCCTCCAAATTATAAAATATTTATTAAATTATTATAAAATAAAATTATAATAAATTATGGATCTTTTGTAAACCTCCCCTTATAAGGTTTTGTGAATAAAAAATTTACTTGACTTGTTTCAACAGACTGCTTTATAATAAAGAATTAGATATAAAAAATAAGGAGAAAAGATGAGAAGAACTATCATTTTTTTTGTTATCATATTGAGTTTTAGTTTCCCTCGTAAAGCAAATTCAAAAATATTGATAAATTTGAACGGCGGATTAACACTCCATACGGCTACAATAAATGACAATTGGACAGATGATTATTATAAAGAAAGCTATCTGCAGAAAAATTCGTATAAAGAAAAAACCGGTTATAATATAGGTTTTGATATATCTTATATGTTTTTAAATAATGGAGGGATAAATATCGCTATGGAGAAAACTCTCGCTGACATGGAGGGTTGTTTTTACGGAGAATATCCCCATCCTTTTTATTTTAATTCCCCGAGAAAAATCGATTGGACAAAAGATACGAATTTTAATATAACACAATTTGATTTGGATTTTATATATGGGTTTGGCAATTCCACTATTTTTAGAAGTTATGCTTTTTTCGGACTCAGTTTCTTTCAAGGCAAACCCGCTTTTCTAACTTCCGTTAGCTTTAATGAGGTTTATCCTTATGATGTTTTACAAATTAAAGAGACCTTCTATAATAATAAAACATATAATTCCACCGGTTTTAATATAGGAGTCTCTTTTTATAGAAAAGTAGTCTCTAATTTTTCCATTGGAATAAAAATTAAATATTCTTACGGCAAATTTGATATAGAAAGGGAAAATCTTTCGGACATGAAGATTCCTCTTCAAAACTTGAAATTTCAGGCAAGCTTTTCTTATGTTTTTTAATATTAACACTCTTAAAAACAAAAATAAATCATATCGCTTTACTTGTTCGAGATAAAACAGAAAGAATAACTCAAAACACAATATTCTCCCCTATGGTGAGAACCTTAACAACTCAGTGTTTTAAAATAAGGAAACTTATGGTAAAATTAATCATTAGATTGTAATAAGGAGTTTATCATGGAAGAGAAATGGCTTGAAGCATCGGATATCAATGTAGAAGAGATAATGAAAAAAATAAGAGAAAGAGTTGAAGATAAAAAGAAGAAAGGCATCTATAAAGAAGAAGAGATTAAGGATATTGAGAATGTGGAACTTTTCCCTCTTCCCGATATTCTTGATGTTCCTGTTGTATATAGCCCCGAGGATCTTGAAAGGGGGTTTGAAAAGATAAAAGAGCTTTCAAATGTTAAATTAATAGAGCTTGAAAAACCTCCCCAATCAAAATTAAAAATAAAAATCAGAAATTTTATGATTAAAATTAGAAACAAGATTTTCCCCCTTTTGAATTTCATCTCTTTTTTCACACTTTCGGAACTTTATGCTTCAGTGGATCTTAATAAAGAAAAAATCAATATTCTTGTGGATAAAAATAGTGAAGTTTTAAACCTATATAAAGAACATCTTAAAATATTGCACAATTATATCCATCATATAACGACAGAGATAACAAAATTAAAAATAGAAAATGATGAATTAAAAGTTCGGTTAAAAGAGATTGAAAACAAACTGGGGTTTCTTGAAGACAGAGAAAGAACTTTAGAAAAAGAGACTATTGAAAAAGAATGAAAGTTCACCAAATTGTAACATCTTTAACCTACGGGGATGCCATATCAAATGAAACACTTGCAATAAAAAAATTTCTTAATGAAGAGGGGATAGAGAGTGAGATTTACGGATATTATCATCATCCGAAACTATCAAAATATTTTAACCATTATTCTTCCTTTTTATCTCAATCTTCAAAAGATGATATTTTAATCTTCCATTTTTCAATCGGTTCCCCTGTTTCAAAAACCTATTTTCAAGCAAAAGAGAAAAAAATCATGATTTATCATAATATAACCCCTTATAAATTCTTTGAAAATTACCACAGAATACTTGCCAAAGAGTGTTATAAAGGGAGATTAGAGCTTGAGAAGTTCGTAAATAAAACTGATTTAGGGCTTGGCGATTCGGAATATAACAGATTGGAGCTTGAGGAATTAGGATTTAAAAAAACAGGTGTTTTGCCGATTGTCATGGATTTTGCAAAATTTGATAGAGACGGAAGTAAAATCATTAAGAGCCTTTACGGAGATGATAAATTTAATATTTTATTTGTCGGAAGGGTTATCCCGAATAAAAAGATAGATGAACTTGTAAAATTATTCGCTATTTATCAGAAATATTACAATCCCAATTCCAGATTAATCATTGCGGGTGAATACAGAGGGTTTGAAAGATATTTAAGTGATATCTATCAAATTATAGGAAAATATCAAGTAAAGGATGTTATTTTAACCGGACATATATCTTTTAATGATCTTGTGGCTTTTTACAAAATAGCGGATCTTTATATATCTCTTTCCGAACACGAAGGTTTCGGGGTTCCTCTTCTTGAAGCTTTTTATAATAAAATTCCGGTTATAGGTTATGATGCCGGAGCCGTAAAAGAAACCATGAATGGCGGAGGTATCATAATAAAAGAGAAAAATTTTGGAAAGCTCGGAGCTCTTATGGAAGAGATAAGAACAGATAATATCCTAAAAGATAAAATTATAATGGGTCAGAATAAAGCCCTTGAAAAATATTCATATGAAAATATAAAAAAAATATTGTTAAATCATATAAATAATCTAAAGGAGATATAATATGAAAAAAATTTCATTATTTATTCTTATTATTTTTCTATCCGTTTTATTTTTAAGTGCTGACGAAGGTAAAATTTTAGACAGTTACACTCTTAATATAAAAAAACCCACAGGATTATCGTTTGACGGAACAAATTTTTGGGTTTCGGACAGACTTTCCGCAAAAATATATAAAATATCAAAACAGGGAAAAGTATTAGAAAGTTTTCAAGCTCCCGGACCTTGGCCAATCGGCATAGCGTATTGCAATGGTAAGTTGTGGGTAGCGGACAGAGCTGATAAAAAAGCTTATCTTATCTCTCTTGACGGTAAAACAATTTATAAATCGATTGTAATCCCGACGAGAACGCCCACCGGAATTACAGTGGTAAAAGACGGGTTATGGGTGGCAACAGAAAGAGATAATAAGATAATTAAAATCAGCAAAACAGATGGTTCTATATTACAAGAGTTTCCCGCCCCCAAATATTTGAACGGAATCCATGTTTATGATAATAATGGTAATTTTTTTGCAACTTCAAGAATTAATGATAGGGTTTACAGAGGTTCGATAAAGAACGGGATTTTTTATTTTTATTTTCCGGTTAATTATTCCTATTCATGGGGTGTTTTTTATGACGGGAAAAATCTTTGGAATCTCGATCAGGCGGGAAAGACCTTGAATAAATTATATTATTCCGAAAAAGACAACTGGATTAAAGGAAAAGCAAAAGAGAGAATCATAAGGTATAGAAGCGGAATATATAATTATGGTCCGGGGAAAGTAAAAGATCTTAAAATTTATGTGGCTCTTCCGGAAAATAAATATAATCAAAAAATAGAATCCGTTAAATATTATTTTAAAGGAAAACAAATAAAACCTGAGAAAATCATCAATGATAAAACAGGGCAAAAATACGCATACTTTATTATAAAAGAGGTAAAAGCCGGAGAAAGGGTAAGAGTCATAGCCGAATACAGATTTATTCATCAGGAAGTCCAAGCTGTTTTAACACCGGAGAAAATTAAAGGAGGTATTCCTGAAAATATAAAGAAGATTTATCTTGGGAACGGAGAGAGATTTGATTATAATAATCCTTATATAGAAAACAAAGTTAAGGAGCTTTTAAAAGGGTGTGACAATTATTATATGAAGGTTTATAAATTATATAAGTTTGTAGGAGATACTGTTACATATAAACTTTACGGAGGTTGGGAACCCGCTCCCATTGTTTTGGAGAGAGGCTCGGGTTCATGTTCGGAATACAGTTTCAGTTTTCTCGCACTTCTTAGAAAAGCGGGAATTCCCGCACGATATGTGGGAACAATTTCAAGAAGGGGAGATGACATAGGATTTGACGATGTTTTTCACAGATGGGTTGAGGTTTATTTCCCCGGATTCGGTTGGGCACCGGTTGACCCTGATGCCGGAGATAGTAAAGTTATTGATAATCAAATCTTTTTTTACGGAGGAACAAAGAGAAGATATCTTATAACAACAAGACATGTGGGACCTTCCCCTTATTTAAAATGGGAATACAACTCGGTAATGTATTGGACAACAGAGGGAAGAGCTAAGGTTTATGAGGATAGAGTTGCTGAATGGTATCTTCCGAAAAAAAACAATAGGTGAAAAAAAACAGATATTTAATTTTGATTTTCCTCTTTTTATGGGGAAATTCTTTATTTGCGACTAATTCCGCAATTTTAAAGGATATAAGATACTTTAGTTATAAAGATTATACCAGAGTGGTTCTTGATCTTTCAAAGCCTATCAGATATAAGGAAAAAGAGCTTAAAGAAAAAGACAGAGTTCGATTTTTTCTTGATCTTAAAAACACTGTTCTCTCAAAAAAACTTAAGGGGAAAAAGAGAATTGTGTTTAATAGAAACTATATAAGAGAGATAAGAATCGGACAATTCAAAAAAGATATTGCAAGGGTTGTTCTTGAATTTAAAGAGGTTAAGGAAAAAAAACATTTTGCTCTTAAACAGCCTTTCAGAATAGTGATTGATATCTTTGGAACACGGGGAGAAAAGAATGGAATAAAAACAACAATAAAAAACAGTAATAAACCGAATAAAAAGAAAATCGGTAAAATCTCAAATACTAAACCTGTTAAAACTGGAACCGCAAAACTTGACGGAGATAAAAAATTCTCCATGGCTCGACAATTGGCTCTTACGGTTAAAACAATTGTCCTTGACCCCGGTCACGGAGGAAAAGACCCGGGAACAATTGGAAAATATTATAAAACAAAAGAAAAAACAGTTGTTTTGGATATAGCGAAAAGAGTTGAATATTATATTACAAGATATACCAAAATTAAAGTTTATATGACAAGAAGAACTGATGTTTTTATCCCTCTTGAGGAAAGAACCGCTTTTGCAAATTCAAAACACGCTGATCTTTTTATCTCAATTCACGCAAATTCCGCAAAAAACAGAAAAGCCTACGGACTTGAAACTTTCTGGCTAAATTTTACAACGGACGCACACTCTATAAGTGTTGCGGCAAAGGAAAATGCTTCATCAAGTCGTTCCATATGGGAGCTCAAAGGACTTTTAAAAAAAATAACTTTAACTTCAAAATTAATCGAATCAAGAATTTTCGCTCAAAAAGTGCAATACTCCACCTTATATTATCTTCGCAGATACTACAGATACCCCGATTATAAAGTCCGAAAAGCCCCTTTTTATGTTTTAATAGGAGCTTCCATGCCCGCTATTCTTGTTGAAACAGGCTTTCTAAGTAATAGGACGAATGAGAGACTTCTAAGAATGTCTTCGTTTAGAAATAGAATAGCTTACGGAATATTTCTCGGGGTGAAAAAATATATTAAATCACTAAACGGTAAATAAAGTATGATTACAGAATACTAATATCCATAATTCAAAATTTCATTTTCCTCTAAACCAAAGATTATTTTATTTTTTGCGAATAAAAAAAGTTTATTTAAAGAAGATTATATTAGGGAAACATCATGATTTTGTGATTATCCTCCCGAATATATATGAGAGATTACAATTCTATCACCATCGTTTAATAAATCATCCTCTTTTATCGGCTTACCGTTTCTTAATATCAGCTTTCTGTTTTTTTTATAATCTTCCAGTCCGAGTTTTTCTATAATAGTTTTTAATGTTGAGTTATCGGGTAAGATATAATCTTTCTCTGAAAATCTCATTTTATTGATTAAAGAGCCGATAAATACAACCGTGATTTTCATAAACAGGTTATTTTAATTTTGCTTCTTCCGGCAAACTTTTTGCTTCCTCTTCAAGATCCAATCTTTTAATGGTTTCCATTGTGGGAATTCCTCTGTCATCCCAACCTCTTGCATCATAGAAAAGGGTCAACATCTCATCATATTTATCTTTTTCCAAAATTTTTCCCGCTATAGGACCCTCTTTATCGGCATTTGCAGGATCAAACCATACTTCGGGAACATAATCTCTTGTTCTATCCCAATCGGGATCTTCCCTGAGCCAGAAGAGTTTCATAAGTGAATAGATTCTGTCCGCAATTTTCCAAAAATCGTCAAGGGTATAATCTATACCTGTTGCATCTTTAAAATATTTTGTATAAATATTAAGATCCATTCCGAGTTCGACCCACGGGAATCTACATGAAACTATAAATTCGAAAAGTCCCCCTCTTATCCTCTGAAGTTCTATGATTTTATCAACTTTTTGTTGAGAATAAGCTTCCCTCGGGGTTTCACTAATCTCATAAGTTATTACCCATGATTCTTTATGATGTGCACCTATAGGACTTGTTCCGAAAGCGAGAGCCATTCCGGGGAGAAATTTACAATTATAAGCTGATATCTCCATCCCTTTTACTTGCATTGCATAATCAAGTGAATTGTTTCCGAATTTTAATGCTGCTCTGTATGAACCATCCGCCAATATATCTCCGACTCCTTCTCTTTTTGCAATCATCCCGAGAATCTCTATAGCTCTTTTTGCATCACCGAATTTAAAATCACCTTCTGTGGCACCGTGGTCAATAGCATCAGCATAAAAGGCAAGGACATCACCCGCTGATATCGTATCCAGCCCATAATCATCACAAAGATAGTTCAGTGAACCGACATCCTGAAGATTAAATATTTCAAGACTTGCACCAAGAAGACCTATGTTTTCATAATCAAGCTCTGATTCTCTTTTTTCACTGTCATGAATTGTTATTCCGCAATGGAATGTGCAATTGGGACACCCGTAAGTTGCAACTCTTGCTTCGTCAAGTCTTTGCCCGTCTATTTTCCATGCATCGGGATGTGAAGTTTTTCTCATGTTTCTTACGGGAAGAGTGTTTGTTTCATTACACCAAGCAAGAACGCCGTTTGTGGCTTGTTTTGACCATCCGATTTTTTTATCTGTCTGATAGGCCTCTTTCATCCCCTCTTTTCCGTCTTTTCTCATTTTTTCGGGATCTGCAACAGGGATATCTTTTGTTCCTTTAACAACAATCGCTTTTAGGTTTTTAGAGCCCATGACAGCACCCATTCCCGGTCTTCCTCCGGCTCTGCCTTCAAGACTTCGAACAATGGCAAATTTAACAAGGTTTTCTCCCCCTTGACCAATGGTCATAGCTCCGACCTGTTTGCCGAATTTTTCATAAAGCCATTTTTGAGAGTCATAGGTTCCTTTTCCCCAAATCTCATCAGCCGGCAAAAATTCAACTTCATCATCTTTTATATAAAGACAGGTTGGTGAATCCGCTTTTCCTTCAACTATAAGGATATCATAACCGGCTTTTCTCAAATGGATGGAAACATATGTTCCCATATTTCCGTCTCCATAACCACCGGTCAGAGGTGATTTTGCGGCAACAACAGCTTTACCTGTGTTCGGAGCGGGTATTCCCGATATAGGACCGAGAGCGACAATAAATTTATTTTCAGGTCCCAAAGGATCTATTCCGGGTTTAAGTTCATCATATAAAATTTTTGTGGCAAATCCTCTGCCACCTATCCATTTTTTAGCAAATTCTTCAGAAAACGACTCTTTTCTGAATGTTTTGTCAGTTAAATTCACTCTTAAAATATTACCAAGCCAACCTTTCATATTATTATCCTCCGATATATAATTTTAACTATATAATTTATCATAAAACAAGCATAAATTAAAGAAGAACTTTAAATCCCTGAAAACCGAATAATAACTGTAAAAACAATGGCAAAAAAGCGAAAATATCATAAAAGAGTATAAATGGGATATAGGGTTATGGAAAAGGTTTGAGAAGCGATTGAATTGAATCTTAGGAAAAAACAAAGCAAGATAAAAGTTTAATGGAGCAGTCTGTTTAAAGTATGTAAATTTTAAAAATTTACCCGTTTTCTCTCCGTTTTTTTATCTTTCTTATAACATAAAGATAATTATTTCTCCTTATTACTCTGTTTTTTGCCAAAATCCCGGACTCTCCTCTAACTTATTCCCTTATTCGAGGTTTTGGGTTATCCGTCTCTTTCAGACTTGTTCCGAAATGATAAAGACTTTTTTATCTAAACTCATTATTTATCACTCCTAATTTCCCAGTGACCGCCTTTATCCGGTCCAAAGCGATCTAATTTTTTTTGCTTTTTTAATTTTGCAATCTGTTTTTCTATAGCTCTGGTTGATAAACCAATGTTTTCAGCTATTTCAGGTATAGTGATATATTTATTTTCTTTTATAAGGTTAATTATTTTTACCGAACTTTTCTGTAAATTTTCAAATTTGAAAATCATTCGTGTAAAACTATCACCAAACACAAAACAATCTCTCAAATAGCTTTTTAATATCCGTGGCACTCCCGAGCCGAGCTGTTCTACCATATCCAAATCCCTGAAAATACGCATTAATTCTTTGTTCTTTGGTAGCGATAACCCCGAAAATAGGTAGAATCATTTGACAATAATTTGTCTATAATATAATCTTGTATATTTTATAGGGAATGAATATGAAAAAAGCTGTTTGGATAATATTATTAATTATTATTTTTTCCGTAGGATGCAGGAAAGATGAGGAAAATAAGGTTTATCAACCCTATTTAAAGACAGGTGAATTCAGAGGAGAATATTACCCCACTTTAAAATGGAGAGAATGCAAACCGGAAAGCGTCGGATTTGATTCCGTAAAATTAAAACGAGTCTATGATTATGCGGCAAACCCCGATATAAAAACTCAAGCATTGATAATCATAAGAAGAGGATATATATTTTTTGAAGTATATCTTAATAATTTTACGAAAGATTCGGGGCATTACAGCTATTCCGTAGCGAAGAGTTTTTCATCCGCACTCATCGGAATAGCTTACTATGATAAACTCATAGATAGTCTTGATGATAAAATCTATGATTATTATCCGAAATATAAAGAACTTTTTGAGGGAAACGATTCCTCTCTGAAAAAAGAGATAACCATTAGGAATTTGCTAACCATGACTTCAGGATTACAATGGAATGAAGAAAATTACAGTATTCCCGAGAATGATGCTTTTATAATGATTGATGATTCTGATGATTATTTTAATTATATATTATCAAAACCCATGAGATATCCACCCGGAACAGATTGGAATTATTCAAGCGGTGATTCAATGTTACTTTCGGGTATTATAGAAAAAGCAACAGGCAGTTCCCCCTTTGAGTATGCCAAAAAAAAGATTTTCGGGAAAATAGGCATCAAAAATATTACATGGGAGACAGATAAAGCGGGACATACGATTACCGCATGGGGGATAAAAACAACGGCAAGAAATTTTGCAAAATTCGGATATCTTTACCTTAAAAACGGTATATGGGAAAATAAACCAATAATAGATAAAAGATGGATTAAAGAATCTTTGATTCCCGTTTCAAAAAGATATCCGGAAGAACTTTCAAGCATAGATTTTTACGGTTATCAATGGTGGTTATTACCGGCTTTGGAAAATTACAGGAATTATGATATCCCGCCGAAAACATATCTTTCGTGGGGGCGTTATACTCAACAAATTTTTATTATTCCCGAAAAAGAGATTATTATTATCAGGCTTGCGCATGATACGGATTATCAACGGGATGATTGGAGAGAAGCGGAATTTCTCAGTATTGTTTTAAAGTGTTTAAATAATTAAACCTTATTATGATAAAATTTAATTTTCTCCCGCTTCACTCGGATAAAGATTATAATAGAAAAGAAATCTTGCTTTTACTGTTTTATACGGATAATAATCGGGTAAAGGGGGAAACGGAACAGAACCTTTAATAGCATTCTGCGAAGAGAGATTAAAAGAGATTACTTTTGATTTGACCAATACTTTAAATTGCGACAGAGAGCCATCTTTACTGAAAACAATATAAAAGGCATTGTATCCTTTTAAACCTAATTTTGCAGCCGTAGGAACAATCCAATTGGCTTTCACCCTTCTTATTACCTCTTTTATCCAAGGATCAAGATTAATCCCGTGAGTATCGAAAGCAACCGAAGCCCCGTAATTTTTCCAGCCGCTTCCTCCGCCGATACCCTCTCCGAGTTTAAAACTAAACCTGTTTTTACCCCCGTAAGGGATTACCAATTTTTTCTTCTTGATTTTCGGTTTGCTCTTACTTATCCCTTTATAAAGATAATTACCCCCTTTTCCCGGATTACCGGGAGGCAGATTATCTTTTCCTTTAACCGGTCCTCTCGGGTCCTTGTCGGGAACTATTATCATCCTTTTTTTTGTTAAAGGCAATTTTTTCATTTTTTCTTTTGGTATGGGAATAGGCGTTTTTTTAATAGGTTTTGTTTTTTTAATTGGTTTCAACTTCGGTTTGATAATCGGTTTTGGTTTTGGTTTGATAATTGGTTTTGGTTTTTTAACGGATTTTTTCTCTTTTACCAATGAAAAATTATTTTTAGGCTTTTCAGGTTGAGCGGGTTTTCTTTTTTCCACCTGTTTTTTCTTTGTTTCAACAGGTTTAGGCTTTATAAGCTTCTTTTTTTTCTTCTTTATAATAACTTTTTTAAATTTCGGATAATGAATCGGTTTTTTCAGTGGTTCGGGGATAACAACATCCGTTATTTTTTCTTCGGGGTATTCTCGAGTATCGGGAATAAACATGAGCAAACCGAATATTAATATATGCAGAATAATGGATAATATTAAAAAAACCGGTTTTTCCTTTCTCTTATTAAATTCTTCAAACATATCTTCTCATAATTATATCTTGGCTCTTTTTAATTATATCACTATGAGTCGGTTCATGAACTTTCGGGTGAACTCTGTTCAGGAGAATAGTGATTATCAAATCTCTCTCAGGATCTATTGTAATACTTGTTCCCGTAAAACCAAAATGATAAATTGTTTTATCGGATAATAATTTTGATATTGAAGCCCCTTGCGTTGTTTTTAAAATGAATCCCATGCTTCTGTGAACCGAACTAAAAGGGGTAAGGTTTTTATAAAAAAGTTGCAGCATTCTGTTTGTTAATATTGTATTTGAATTCGGTAAAAATTGCATTGCGATTTTTGATACATCATCGGCTGTTGAAAACAATCCCGCATTTCCGGCTGTTCCACCGGAGAAAAAGGAATTTCCATCATGGACTTTTCCCCATATTATCCCTTTTCTTTCGGGTATCTTTATCTTAAAAATATTCAAAGCTTTTTCTTTTTCATATCCGTTTCCATCCTCTGTTGCCGATATCCTTTCTTTTAATTTTATCGGCGGCGAAAAAAAGGTATCTTCAATTTTCAAAGGTTTTTTTATCAACCTGTTAAAAATAGATATATAATCTTCCCCCGTAATTTTTTCAATAATTGCTTTTAATATTATATAATTGAGACAACTGTAAATTACAAATTTCCCGGGAGGTTTTTCAAGTTTTGTCCGCAATGCTTCTCTGAAAATGGAATTAAAATTTTGGTTTTTATAATACAGAGGTTTCCAGCTTATGTTTCCCGTCGTATGAGTTAAAAGCTGCTCTATAGTTATCTCTTTTTTATCTTCGGGAATATCTCCGAAAATATAACCGAGATTATCCCCCTGTTTAAATTTTTTATCCTCTATCAAAAGAGCAATCAAAAAAGATGTTGCAAGAGGTTTTGTAATTGAAGCCAAATCATAAATCGTTTTTTGTGTGGTTTTTATTTTTTCGGGGATAATAACGGAAAATCCTCCGAATGTTGAAAAAACAGTTTTTCCGTTTTTGATAACGACGATATTATATGAAGTGATTCTATTTTCTTCAATTTTCCGATTTAAGTAATTGTTTAGTTCGTGCATTAATAAATTCCAAGATTTTTTCCGCTATTTCAAGTGCTCTAACCCCCTCTTTGAGAGTAACTTCCTGCTCCCCTCTTTTGTCTATACTATCGAAAAAATTGATTAATTCAAGTTTTAAAGGTTCCCCCTTATCGACTTCAATAGGGGTTCTCCTTATATCATTTTTGAAAACTTTTGTTACAAAAACTTCCTGTATAGTATAATCAAGATTAAAATATGAATTTTTTTGAAATATCCTGATTTTTCTGACTTTTTCAGCCGAAACTCTACTTGCTGTCAAATTTGCAACGGAGCCATCCTCGAATTCAATTATTACATTGGCTATATCAATGCTTTTAGTAACCACGGGAATCCCTACCGCTCTTATATCCGTAGGTTTTGCTTTTGCAAGTGAAAAAACGATATCAATATCATGTATCATCAAATCTTTTACAACATCAACATCCAAAGCTCTATTTGAAAATCTTCCCAATCTTTCGGTTATAAAATAAAAAGGGTATTCTATGTGTTGTCGAAAAGCTTTCAGAGCCGGATTAAACCTTTCTATATGACCTACCGTTATGATTTTATCACTGTTCTTTGAAAGTTCCAGCAATTTATGAGCTTCTTCAAGTTTTGCTGCTACAGGTTTTTCTATAAGGACATTTTTTCCCTTTAAAATAAGGTTTTTGGCAATATCATAATGGGTTATCGTAGGCGTAGCGATGATAAAGCTATCAACTTTTCCCACAAGATCATTATAATCGGTATAATAAGGAACATTGAACTCTTCCCCGACCTCTTTAGCTCTGTCAGGGTCAATATCAACAACTCCGACAAGTTTTACACTGTCCAATGATTTGATAATTCTTGTATGGTGATATCCGAGATATCCTACTCCAATTACTCCTACATTTATCATATTGCCACCAAAATTAATTTTGTCTTTTTACAATACTCCATAACTTTAACAAAGTCAAGGATTATGGTTTTTTTTGATTCTATCGCGAGTGCTTTTCCCCCGTTATTTTTAATATTTTTCACGGTATCAAGCCCCACCACCGGGATATCAAATCTCATATCATGATCGGGCATGGAGACTTTGACTATTGTAAAATCATCAGCATATTTACCCGTCCTTTCTATCATTTTATCAGTGCCTTCAATCCCTTCAACCGCAAGAATCACTCCCTCTTTAACCGCCACTGATTGACCTATTCCCATTTTTGCAATCTCTTTTGCTATTTGATAGCCAAACTCAATATCCTTTTTTATTTTTTTCCCGATTTTCCCCGATAAAATAGTTTTATCCGGTATTATATCCGATAAAATCTGATCATATCTTAATAATTCTATGGAAAAAGTTTTCAGAAATTCTTTTATAGTGTCAAATATTGAAGAGGGATTTTTTGATTTAAGTTTGTTAATTATTGACAGAGCGAATTTATCAGGCTTTATATCCTTAAATATATTTATATGCTCCACCTTTCCGGCGAGAATAACTTTTTTTATCCGGTTTTTCGTCAAAATATCAATCATTTTTTTTACTTGTCCTAATTTTACTTCAAAATAATAAGGGGTCAAATTTTTTAAAGAGGGATGAGCAAAATTAGTCAAACCGATTATATAAACCTCATTATTTTGATTTATAAGCTCTTTTGCAATTGTTTCGGGTAATTTTCCGCTACCGGAAATTATAGCTATCTTTCCCATTTATCCCTTATTTTTTTTATAATACCTCTTTTTGAATTTTTTATAAAATTTAAAAGATGTGTTAATTCCTTATCTTTTTCCAACTCTTTTTCTATTTTTACCAAAGCATCCGTTGTATTTAATCCTGACCTAAACAGAATTTTGAAAGCTTCTTTTATTATAGCTACAGCTTCCTTGGAGATTCCGTTTCTTCTCATCCCGATTGAGTTAACATCAACAATATACGCAGGTCTTGCTCCGACTACCCGTGCAAAAGGGGGAACATCCCGGGTTACCACCGCATACCCGCCGAGAAAACTGAATTTCCCGATTCTAACAAATTGATGAACACCGACAAATGCACTTAAGATGGCATAATCCTCGATTATTGTATGTCCGCCGATAGTTGCTCCGTTCGTCATAATAATATTACTACCTATTTGACAATCATGTGCTATATGGGAGTATAACATAAAATAGTTATTATCCCCTATTTTTGTTAATCCTCCCCCCTTTGTTGTTCCTATGTTTATACTCGTATATCCTCTGATAATATTATTGTTTCCTATGATAACCCTATGGGGCTCACCTTTATAACCGATATCCTGAGGCGGTGTTCCTATTGAAGCGAAAGAGTAAATTTTATTATTTTCTCCGATTTCAACATTACCCGTTATTAATGTATTTTGAAATACTTTAGTATTTTTCTTTATTCGAACATTCTTTCCTATATAAGAAAAGGCGCCTATTTCCACGCCTTCATCAAGCTCAGCTCCTTTCTCAACCTGTGCTTTTGAATCTATCAGAACCATTCTAAAATCCGAGATCTTTTTTTGGTTTTATAACAGTAAGAATGACAGCTTCAGCCACTATATTTTCATCTACTTTTGCCACTCCCTCTATTTTCGCAATACCTCTTCTAAAAGAGAGTATTTTTACCTCTAAGAACAGAGTATCACCCGGAAGAACCGGTTTTCTGAATTTTGCTTTTTCTATTCCCGCGAAAAAAGTAACATTATTCTTTTTTTCTATATCATACCTGCTTAATAAAGACAAACCGCCGGCCTGAGCAAGTGCCTCTATTATCAAAACTCCCGGCATTATGGGCATATCGGGAAAATGTCCCTGAAAAAAAGGCTCATTATGGGAAACATTTTTAATAGCTACAAATTTATCTTCGCTATCCTCTATTATTTTATCAACAAGAAGAAAAGGGTATCTATGAGGCAATAACTCTAATATTTTATATCTATCCTTCATAATAATAAAAAATTGCTATTATTTCTTTGTCTTTGATGCTAATTTTGATTTATTGTATCTTTGAATAACTTCATCGGTAATATCTATCGATTTATCCATATCAACTATCCCTGCTCTTGTTACATCAAAAATAATAGCTATTTTTTTCTCTTGTCTTATTTTTTTAATTATGGGCTCTAACTCTTTTTGAACTTTACCCAATAATTGTTTGCTTTGGAACTGCATATCCATCTGAGCGTTTTTATATTCCTGTTGTAAAGTTGCTTTTTTAGCATCAATCTTTTTTTGAAGATTAATTCTCGCTTGCTCACTCATAGTTAATCCTTGAGTTTGTAATTTGTTTTGAAGTGTTGATAATTCTCTTTTCAATCTGGTTAATTTGTTTTGTTTTGCTTTTTGAAGATTATCAAGCTTTTTCATAACTTTTTGCCCTGCTATTGATTTTTGGAGCACTTTCTGGGGGTTGATAACAGCGATTTTCTGACCATTGTTTGATTGTGCATAAAAAATTGTCGTGCCTGCAATAATCATCACCATAACCATTGTTAATGTTAATATTCTTTTTTTCATCATCTATTCCTCCTATTATTTTTCTATGTAATCATTAAAAAGTTGTTCCAACACCAAATCTCATCTGAAAGTGGTTATCTTCCTCCCTTAATACACGGGGATTATAAGCGAATATTAATCTGAAAGGAACATTGAGAGCGGGGATAAATATTCTGAACTCAACACCGAGCGAGGAATACATATCTTTCAGACTTGCGGAAATACCGGGCCCCCAAGTATTTGCATGATCGGCAAAAAGAATGAGACTGAGAGGCATTTGGGCCCCGAGCGGGATTTTATATTCAAAATTAAATTGAAGCAGTTTATCACCTCCTACGACATATCCGTTTTTATCCTTAGGGGCAATCCGATAAACCTCAAATCCTCTGACACTCATCTCACCACCAATATAAAATCTTTCATAAAACGGAATCTCTTTATCATCGAGGGATTTAATAAAACTTCCTTCAAAATGTATCCCTACGGTGTGTTTTTTTGCTATTCCTTTAAAATACTTTGTAAATAAAAAGCGAGGTTTTATAAGACTATAATCCCCCCCAAGAAATTTTCCGGAAAATTTTAAACTGAACCCATACATAACACCGGAGGTAGGATCAAGTGGAGAATCAACAGTTGAATAATATAAATTAGGCATAATGCTTGAGAAGGTTCTTTCTCCCATTTGGTAATAGTAATAATAGTAGGGATTTATGGAATTGAAAAAATTACTTATTTCATTAACCTTGATTTTTTCGTATGAGTATGTCAAATTGAGATTAAGATATCTGTATAATCTTGCAAAAACAGATAAACTTACCCCTTTGGTTTGTTGGTCAAACAGTCCCGGATAAACCATTGATTTATTAAAGACACTAAATCCGAGAGACATGGGCAAATCAAAAACATAAGGTTCGGTAAAACCAAAACTATAATTTTTTGTTCTTGAGCCATACATCATCATAACACTTAATTTTTCGCCCGCGCCCATAAAATTGGATGTCGAATAAGAGAACATTATAAAGGTTCCTTCATAACCACTGTATCCGCCACTGAATTGAAACATATTTCTTCCGAGTTCTTCGACCTTAACTCCTATATCTATTTGGGTGGGATCTTTAGGATCCGGTTTGACATCGGGCATCTCTTTTATATCAACAAGTCCGAGTTGTTTCATCCTCCTTAAACTCTGTTTGAAAAATTCCAACCTGAATACATCCCCTTCTCTGAGAAAAAACTCTCTTCTTAATACAAAATCCTTTGTATATGTATTTCCTTTAAATGTTAAAAATCTTAAATAAGCTCTTTTATTTTCCTGAACATTGATTGTGATATTAACCCTCTTGTGAGCAGGGTCAAGCTGTTCCGAAGGAGCTACCTGACAATAAAAATACCCTCTGTTCCCGTAAATATCCTGAACATCCTTTATTCCGTCATTTCTTTTCTTTAAACTATACCATTGCCCTTTTTTAAACTTTAAGATAGCTTTTATTACCGGGGTAGGCAAAATTTTATTACCCTCCACCTTAATTTCCCCTATCTTATAACGAACCCCCTCTTCAATAGGTATGGTTATATTAACCATCTTTCTCTTTCGAAAAAAGATATCCCTTTTAAATACATATTTAAACAAAGGATTCCCCGTCTTAACTTCGAGATACCCTTTGTTATAGTATGCTTCTTTAATATTCTCAAGGGCTTTTGATAATTTTTCTTTTGAAAAAGTATCTTTTGAAAAGATGGAAAATATTAAGGAGTGTTCCCTTTGTTCTTTTAATTTCCATTTTAAAAGAAAAGAGGGAATTGCTTTATTTCCCGTAAAAACGATTTTATTTATTTTTATACTCAATCCCCTGTTAACATAAATATCAATTGTAACATTTTTTTTATCTTTACTATATTTGGTTTCATATCTGACTTCGGAATCATCATAATTTTTCTCTTTCAGATAAGCTTTTATCTCTCTAACAGCCGATTTTAATCTATATTCATCATAGTATGAATAAGGGAGAATTTTTAAATTTTTTTCATCAAGGTGTTTATTTATATCTTTCTCTTTTATCCCTTTTGTAATAAAATTGATTGCCTTAACAATAGGTTTCTCCTTAACAATTAAAGTTAACTCCACCCCTTTAAGGCTATCGGTTTTTTTTATCTCAATATAATCGAAAAAACCGGTTTCCCACAATCTTTTTATACTTGAATCAATTTTTCTCATATCATACCTACTACCCTTTGAAAAATCCAAATAATAGGTTATTGTCTCAATAGAAGTTCTCTCATTTCCCACGATCTTAAGAGAAGTTATTGTTTCGGAGAACAGAAAAGGGGAACTAACTAAAACTATTATTATCAATGACAAAAAAAACTTTTTCTTCATTTTTTACCTCATAATAAATGTTATATTATATATCATAAAAAAAAGAAATACAAAAGAACCTGTTTTCCTTTGATCCTCGAAAAAAAGACGGGCAATCAGTAAAGGACATTGTAAAATACGGTATTTTTCCTTGCAAAAGAGAAAAACTTAATTATCTATTTTATCTCTTCTCCCGTAGGATACTTTAGGATTACACCCTCAGGGACCTCATACACCTTTTTCCAACCGCCGTATCTTTCCACCACGGCTGGTGATGTCAGGGGATGCTTTTTCCCGTTCTGAATCAGATAAACCGGTCTGTCGGCTCTTTTTGATTTTTCAATAATCATCTTTCCTTCAAAAGTATATTTTATTTTCTCCCCTTCGGGTATTGAAGCAAGTGTTTTCAATGATATTTTTCTCAAAAGTTTCCACGGATCTTTTTTTCTTCTTGTAAAATATGTGTAAGCGAAGATACTCTCAAGATCGGAAAAAGCTCTCTTTTCATATTTCCCGACCGCAACCCTTCTAATCAGATAAACAGTATCTCCCGAACCTTTTACATAGTATCCGTTTAAATAAGCAAGATTCCGAGAAGAACCCCAAGAAGAAAACTCCCTTTCCATATCATTTAAAATATATTCAGCCTCTCTCAATTCATAAGGACTTATACGAAGGGAATACATATCCTCCTTTAATTGATAAAAATAATCGGCAACATATTTAAAAGCATTGTAAAGATTGGTGGTTAAATAATCTCTCATATAAAAAGATTCACTTTCCGCAACAAGCTTCCCGAACAAATTAACGGATGCTATAAAACTTTCCGAGCTGAAAAGAACTTTCTGCTCTCTTTCGGAAATTCTCCCGTCCCAACCTTTAAAATGTTCATAACTTTTTTGTGCTATTATTATAGCTTTCGAGTGAAGTTCTCCGTTTAATTTTAATATATCCTCTTTGATATAAGAGGGGATATAGCTAAAAAGATTAACCATTCCTAAAACACCCATTATAATGGATATTAATATGATTTTCCTCATTTTTGCCTCCTTTATAAAGCCTCGAAGCATAAAGCCAAGAGCCTCAAAGCTCTTTTTAAATACATCCGCATAAGATGAGTGCTTTATTAATATAATTTATACAATATTAAAGAGATTTTTGCAAGAGATTAAAAAAAGCCTCCAAGCTTCGGAGCTTCGGAGCCTCGGAGCTATTTTAAATCGTGCAAACTTTTGCAAAAGCTTTAAGAAAAGCCTCGGAGCTTCGGAGCCTCGAAGCTATTTAAAATCATGCAAACTTTTGCAAAAGCTTTAGAGCTTCATGGCTTTGATAGCTTTAAGCCCCAATAGCTGCCTTAGAGAT
>Ga0256835_1000208_pt1 | contig 47858 bp, 44 predicted proteins | sample PIR30metaG_FD_185972 | JGI IMG/M metagenome (GOLD analysis project Ga0256835, IMG submission 185972) | Hydrothermal vent microbial communities from East Pacific Rise, Pacific Ocean - PIR-30 | ecosystem: Environmental > Aquatic > Marine > Hydrothermal vents | place: Pacific Ocean: East Pacific...
TATTGCGAACCTGTAGATGGCGGGCAACGGGGATGTCCCCGATCGGCCCGGATGCAGCCAGCGCCCGTAAACACCATCCTTTTGGTGCTGAAATCTATTTCGCCGGAAAAGTCTGTAACTTTAGTGGAAAATCAGCTTGAATACTGGTCGGCGCGGTCATGCCGGGGACTCAGATTCCCAGAAATATCTTGGCGGTGGTGAAGTAGATCAGCAGGCCGGTGATGTCCACCACCGTTGTCAGGGCCGGGCTGGCCACCACCGCCGGGTCATAGTTCAGTTTGGCCGCTGCGATCGGCAGCAGGGCGCCGATGAGGGTCGATGTGATAACCTGGAGACCCAGGGCGATTCCGATGGCCCATCCGATCTGTACCAGCTGGTAGCCGGCAGGCAGGGCTTCTCCCTGCCCGAAAAAGATCACCCGTCCGAAAGTCAGCACTCCCAGAACAAGGGCCAGCAGCACGGCCACTCCAAGTTCCTTGCGCAGTACCTTGAACACGTCGCCAGGCCGTACTTCACCTATGGCAAGCGCCCTGACCACCAGGGTGGCCGACTGACTGCCGGTATTGCCGCCGGTGTCGGCCAGCATGGGCATGAAGGTCGCCAGGATGGCAAACTGGAGGATCAGTGCTTCGTAACGCTGGACGATTGCGCCCGAGATCAGGCCGATCATGGCCAGGATGACAATCCAGCCACAGCGGTTGCGGAAGTGGCCCCAGGCCGAGGTTTTCATGTAGGTGCTCACCTCGTGGGCGCCGCCGATGGCCATCAGCTTTTCCATGTCCTCGGTCTGTTCCTGGGTGATGATGTCGATGGCGTCGTCATGGGTGATTATACCCACCAGGGCGTCGCCGCCGTTGATCACCGGCAGGGCAAGCAGGTCGTATTTCTGGATCTTGCGGGCGGCCGTCTCCTGGTCTTCGTCCACCCGGACATGGATTACTTCCGGGTGCATGATTTCTTTGACTTTCTGGTCCGGTCTGGCCAGGATCAGGTCCTTGAGGGAGACAAATCCCAGCAGCCGGCGGTTGGGATCGACGACATAGGCGTAGTAAATGGTTTCGGTGTTGGGTGCTTCCCGCCTGAGCTGTTCGATGGCTTCGGCAGCGGTAAGTTCGGGGGTCAGGGTGGCGTAGTCGGAAGTCATTACCGCGCCGGCGGTGCCTTCTTCGTAAGAGCTCAGGCGCCTGATGTCTTCCCTTTCGGCCTGTGCCATCGCCGGCAGGATTTCTTCCTGCTTGTCTTCCGGGATTTTCTTGAACAGATCGGCCCTGTCGTCCGGGGGCATGTCGGAAAGCAGGCGGGCGGCCTGGTTGCGGTCCAGGGTGGCCAGGATTTCAGCCTGAAAATCCTGGTCAAGGTTGCTGAATATTTCGGCCCGCTGGGCAGGGTCGGCATGTTGCAGGGCCCGCCAGGCCTCTTCGGGGGCCAGGGCCGCCAGAAACTCGGCCACCACCACCGGGTGCCCCGACTCAAACAGCGATTTGAGCTCTATCGCTTTTCCGTCTTTGATCAATTCCCGCAGTTCAGGGGCGAGCAAGGGATTTTTCATGGTTCACCTCGCTGCCGGCCGCATTTCCATGTGCCTGCAGCCGGGGCGGTGAACCGAAGGGAGTTACGCCGCTGCCGGTCGTAGCCGGGGCGTAATCATGGCTGCATGCACAATGGATGGCTGGCCGGGATTTTCGTTTTGGCTGGCTGACCGCATTGACCTTGCTTGCTGGCAACTACTGCCGCCATCCGAATCGTTCATCGAATTATTCTCCTCGGCTGTGCTTGTAACACGAATATTTCGCATACCATGTGGAAAGTAGCCTATATATCTCTACGGCACCCGGTGTCAATTCAAAAATGGCCGCAGTCATTGTTTTTGCCGCAACTTGCAGGATTCAGAGAAAAATAATTCCGTGAAAATGTCGCCGTCATAACAGCGGATAGAAGCAAAAGGCGGATCGATTCGGCCTGCCGTATTGTAAAGTCACCGGCCGGTTGATCTGTCGAGCCAAAAAGGCTACTTTGCAGGTGGGGGTTCTGACGCGTTGGTTTGACACCACCGGCCTGCCGATGTTGAAGCTTTTCCACGATCCGGGCCGGCAGGACGTCAGGCCGGAATTCAGTGAGCCGGCAGTTTGTTGGAGATGGCAGGGGCCAACTGGAGGCCGGCAACCGGCAGCTGGGAATATCCAGGCGGGCCATGGTTGCCGGCCGGGATGGTCACGGTTTTCCGGGCTGTGGAAGAAACGAGGCTGTTTGCAACACAATGGAGGTAACTGGTGACATGAAGATGACAACCCGCAAGGAGGGAAACGACCTGGTGGTGGAAGTTTCAGGGCGGATGGATGCCCTTACGGCGCCGGAGTTCGAAAAAAAGATGCGGCAGCTGATGGACCAGGGCCGGGAAAGGTTCGTGGTCGACATGCAGCAGGTGGACTACATCAGCAGCGCCGGGCTGCGCAGCGTGCTTGTGATTTCCAAGGCCCTCAAGGCCGGCCGGGGCCGGCTGCTGCTGGCCGGCCTGGCCGATGCGGTCCGGGAAGTGTTCGAGATGACCGGTTTTGACCGCATCCTGGAAATTTATCCCACGGTTGCCGCAGCCATGGAAAAACTTTGAAACTGCGGAAAAGACTCTGAAAAATGCCCGACTGCGAGCAATACGATGCCCGGCTGGAAAACCTGCCCAGGATGCTGGAGCAGGTGACCGCCTGGGCCCGGCGATCAGGCCTGGACAGCAAAAAGGTGCGCAATCTGGAACTGGCGGCCGAAGAGGCCCTGGTCAACGTTTGCACCTACGCCTATGGCAGACGACCGGGCAGGGTGACCATCTGCTGCCGCCCCAGGGGCGACGGCGGCCTGGAGCTGGAGATCTCCGACCGGGGCCGGGCCTTCGATCCCCTGGGCCTGCCCGAGCCCGACCTCGATCCGGATGTGGGGCGGCGGGAAGTTGGCGGGCTGGGAATTTTCATGCTCCGCCGTCTGGCGGACCGGGTCACCTACCGCCGCAGCCGGGGCCGCAACGTGCTGACCCTGGAGATGACGGCAACAAGGGGGAATTGAGACCATGGACCGGGAAAACGGTTGCCGTTCCGGCGGCTGGAAAAAGATAATGGCGGCCCTGATGCTGGCAGCGGTCCTGCTGCCGGGTCCTGCCGGCAATGCCTGCCTGGCAGGCGACAGGCCCCTCAGGCGGGCTTCTTTCATCGCCCTCTGGGTGCCCCAGGCCCAGTTTGCCGGCTACTACATGGCCGGGCACAAGGGGATCTACGCAAAGCACGGCCTGGACCTTACCATCATCGACGGCGGACCGGATCGGCCGGCAGATACCTGGCTGGAGCAGGGACGGGCCGATTTTGCCACCCTCTGGCTATCGACCGCCGCCACCATGCGCAACCGGGGCGTTGCCGTGGTCAACATCGCCCAGCTGCTGCAGCGCTCGGCCCTGATGCTGGTGGCCAAGAAGTCTTCCGGCATCCATCGCCCCCGGGACCTGGACGGCCGCAAGGTGGGACTCTGGGACCCGGTCTTTCAGATGCAGCCCCTGGCCTTTTTCAAGAAGTTCGGAATCCGCGTCCGGCCGGTGCGCCAGTCCTACTCGGTCAACCTCTTTCTGCGCGACGGGGTGGATGCCGCTTCGGCAATGTGGTACAACGAGTATCACACCATTCTCATGGCCGGCCTGAACCCCGGGGAGCTGACCACCTTCTTCTTCGACAAGTACGGGCTCAACTTTCCCGAAGACGGCATCTACACTCTGGAAAGTACGTTTCGCAGAGACCCGCAGATGTGCCGGGCCTTTGTGCGGGCCTCCCTGGAAGGCTGGCGCTACGCCTTTGCCCATCCCGAGGAGACCATCGATCTTGTCATGGAGAACCTGCGCCGGACCAGGATTCCGGCCAACCGGGTCCACCAGGTGTGGATGCTAAACAGGATGCGCGATTTGATGCAGCCCGCAGGTGCTGGCGGCAGGTTCGGGGTTCTGAAGGCCTCAGACTACCGCCGGGTCACCGGGGTCTTGCTGGAAAACGGACTCATCGACAAGGTGGTTCCCTTCGGGCGGTTCTACCATGGTTGCGTGGAGTGAGGCGGTGAACGAAAAGGACCTTCAGACAGAGAAAAACAACCGGGCTTCCATGGGGCTTGCCTTCAAGCTTAGCCTGCTGGTGCTGGCCGGTGTGGGCCTGATCTTTGCCGCCGTCTTCGTCTACAACTACCAGGTCTCGCGCCGGATCATCACCCGCAACCTGGAGACCAGCGCCCGCAATCTGGCCATGGCCACGGTCAACAGGATCGATGCGGTGCTGCGGGCCGCAGAGCAGGTTCCGGCCGGGCTGGCGGTGATGCTGGAAAACAGCCGGATGAACGAGCGGGCCATGATGAACGTTCTCCACCGCCTGGTGGAGAACAACCCGGAGATCTCCGGGGCCACCATCGCTCTGGAGCCTTTCGTGCGCGGCCCGGCCGATGAAAGGTTCGCCCTCTACTTCTACCGCAACGGCAGCGAGGTGGATTTTACCCGCCTGGACTACGATTACTTCTTCCACGACTGGTACCAGATCCCCAAGGAACTGGCCCGGGCGGTCTGGTCCGAGCCGTATTACGGCGCCGGAGCCTGCGGCGGCCTGATGTCCACCTACTCGGTGCCCTTCTACCGGGTGACAGGGGGCAAGCGAATACTTGCCGGCATCGTCGCAGCCGATGTTTCCCTGACCTGGCTGCAAAAGACCGTGGCCTCCATCAAGATCGCCGAAACCGGCTATGCTTTTTTGATCTCCAAAAACGGCACATTCCTGACCCACCCTGATCAGAGCCTGATCATGAACGATACAATCTTCAGCGTGGCGGCGGCCGGAAACAGCAGACGCCTGCGTCAGCTGGGCCGCCAGATGACAAGGGGCCGTTCGGGTTATTGCCAGTTTCGCAGCATCCATACCGGCAAGCAGTGCTGGCTGGTTTACGAGCCCCTGCCTTCCAACGGCTGGTCCCTGGGAGTGCTTTTCCCCCAGCAGGAGCTGATGGCCGATATAAAGAGCCTCAACCGGACGGTGCTCATTCTGGGCCTGGGAGGCTTCCTGGTGCTGCTGGTTGTAATCATCCTGATCGCCAGGTCGATCACCGGGCCGGTGCGGGCCCTGTCCGAGACTGCCGAGCAGATCGCCCGGGGCAACCTGGACGCCAGGCTGCCGGTCATCGCCTCCCGGGACGAGGTCGGCCGTCTGGCGGAATCTTTCCGCCACATGCAGGAGGCCCTGAAAAAATACATTCGCGACCTGGCCGAGACCATAGCCTCCAAGGAAAGGATCGAAAGCGAGCTGAAGATCGCCCACGACATCCAGATGGGGATACTGCCCAAGGACTTTCCGCCTTTTCCCGACCGCCGGGAGATTGACATCTACGCCACCTTGCGTCCGGCCCGCCAGGTGGGAGGAGACTTCTACGACTTTTTCTTCGTCGACCGGGACCACCTCTGGCTTGCCGTAGGCGATGTCTCCGGCAAGGGGGTTCCGGCGGCCCTTTTCATGTCCATGACCAAGACCCTGGTAAAGGCCAAGTCTTCCCGCGGCCTTGCCCCCCACAAGGTGCTGGCGCGCGTCCAGGAAGACCTGGCCCTGAACAATCCGTCCATGATGTTCGTCACTCTTTTTCTGGCCGTGCTGGACCTGCGTACCGGCGACCTGGAATACTGCAACGCCGGCCACAACCCGCCCTGCATTATCCGGGCAGACGGCAAGATCTACGGGCTGGAGTCGGGCCGGGGCATGGCCCTGGCAGTGGTGGACGATTTTCGCTACCGTTCTGCCACGGTGAAGCTTGCCCGGGGCGAAGCGGTCTTTTTATACACAGACGGGGTCACCGAGGCCATGAACGGTGCCGGCGAGCTTTTCGGGCAGCGGCGCCTGGAGCAGGCTCTTTGCCGGCTGGCACCCGGTGCCGGCCTGGAGCTTGCCGACCGGATCATGGCCGGGCTGGAAGACTTCAGCCGGGACGTTGACCAGTCCGACGATATCACCATGCTTCACCTTGTTTACCACGGGCCGGTCTGCCGGACTTTCCCATAGCGAATTGTAAAAATGTTCGCGGCGGTGCCCTGACGGCTCCCTGCCCGCAAATTGTTGACAACACAGATGGGTTGGAATAGATATTTGCGATTTGCAGGTAGGTGTATTTATCCAGGCATGAAGGACCGGTGATGGTGAAAACCTGGTTTGGCTGCAAGGTGCGGGCCGTTTTTTTGGCCCTGGCCATAGGGCTGCTTATGGCCGTGGCGGCGTCCGGGGACCAGTCCCCGGGCAAGGAAGGTCTGAAGGCCGGCGATTCCCGGGGCGCGGCCGCCGGCGATCAGGCGCCTGAATCGGGCACGGTCAAGGCGCATGTCTATTTCGGGGCCGAAAGCGGCAGCTACCTGCGGGCCGAACAGGTCAGGCTGGAAGCCGGACCCGATCCGGTCCTTTTCGGGCGCCGGCTGCTGGAGGCGTTGATTGCCGGTCCAAGGCCTCCCGGCCGGGCAGTGCTGCCCACAACCACCGTGGTGCGGTCATTTTTCATCCGGTCCGATGGCACGGCCTATGTGGACCTGGAAAGCAAAAGCCTGGAAGGCTGGCCGTTCAGCGCCCTGTCGGAGCTGCTGGCCGTTTACGCCATAGTCGATACCCTGGTGGTCAACCTCGACCAGGTTGACGCCGTCAAGATAACCCTGGACGGCACGGAGAGCCCGACCCTGGCAGGCCATGTCGATCTGAGCCAGCCGCTGGCGGCCGATCTGTTGTGGGTAAGATGACATGGCGGCCAGCCGTATCACGTAGAGTATCTGGCGGAAGAAGGAAAGACGATTCAGACGGAGTCTTGTTTTTCTTACGAAAAAAACCTGTACGGCTTATATCGGCGAGTTTGTGATGAAAAAAATGGGCAAAATTGAGAAGCTGCGCAACATTGGCATCATAGCGCATATCGACGCCGGCAAGACAACCGTCACCGAGCGTATCCTGTACTATACCGGAAGATCGCACAAAATCGGCGAAGTCCACGATGGCGAAGCCGTCATGGACTGGATGGCCGACGAGCAGGAAAGGGGGATCACCATCACCTCGGCGGTGACCTCCTGCCAGTGGTCAGGATGCGAGATCCAGCTGATCGATACCCCGGGCCACGTGGATTTTACCATTGAGGTGGAGCGCTCCCTGAGGGTCCTGGACGGAGCCGTGGGCGTTTTCTGCGCCGTGGGAGGTGTCGAGCCCCAGTCCGAGACGGTCTGGCGTCAGGCCAACAAGTACCGGGTCCCCAAGCTGGCCTTTGTCAACAAGATGGACCGGGTGGGAGCCGATTTTTTCGGCACCGTCGGCCAGATGGTGGAAAAGCTCAAGGCCAATCCCCTCATCATGCAGCTTCCCGTTGGCAAGGAAGACGAGTTCAGGGGGGTAATCGACCTTGTGGACATGAAATTCGTGGTCTGGGACGATGACAGCCTGGGAGCCCGTTTCGAAACGGTTGAGATTCCGGAACAGCATCTGGAAGAGGCCCGGCAGTACCGCGAAAAGCTGATCGAGACCGTCGCCGATACCGACGACCGGATAATGGAGGCTTACCTGGCCGACGAGTCCATCGAGCGCGGTGATCTGCTGGCCGCCATCCGCAAGGCCACCATCGGATTGGAACTGGTGCCGGTGCTTTGCGGCAGCGCCCTGAAAAACAAGGGTGTTCAGCCGTTGCTGGATGCCATCGTGCGCTATCTGCCCAGCCCTGTGGATCTGCCTCCCATCGAAGGGGTCGATCCCGACACCAAGGAAGCTGTGGTCTGCCCGTCCAGGGACAACCATCCCCTGGCGGCACTGATATTCAAGGTGTCGATGATCGAGGGCCGCAAGCTGTCGTTTGTCAGGGTATACAGCGGCAGGCTCGAGGCCGGCAAGGAGGTTTTCAACGCCACCCGGGGCGGCAAGGAAAAGCTGGCCCGGATTCTGCGGATGCACGCCAACAAGCGCGAGCGGCTCGATAAAGCCGGTGCCGGCAGCATAGTCGGAGTGGTCGGACTGAAAAAGGCCGGCACGGGCGACACTCTATGCAGTGCGGACAGACCGGTGGTCCTGGAAAACATCGAGGTCTACGAGCCGGTCATCTCGGTGGCGGTGGAGCCCAAGACCCATTCGGACCAGGACAAGCTGGAACAGGTCCTGGCCAAGTTCCTGGTCGAGGATCCCACCCTGAGCGTCAAGCAGGACGAGGATACCGGCCAGATCATCCTTTCCGGCATGGGCGAGCTGCACCTGGAAGTGATCGTCAGCCGCATGCAGCGCGAGTTCAACACCCAGGTCAACGTGGGCAAGCCCCAGGTGGTCTACCGCGAGACGATTGCCGGGTCGGCCGAGGCAGAAGCCGTCTTCGACAAGGAAGTGGCCGGTTCGGCCCATTTTGCCGGTGTGAAACTGAGGGTTAGTCCCACCGAGCGGGGGACCGGCAACGTCTTCGAGTCCAGGGTGGACGAAAGCGTCATCCCGGCCCAGTTTCTGCCGGCCGTCGAAAAAGGGGTCACGGAGTCCCTGGCCGCCGGAGCCTTGATGGGTTATCCCGTGGTGGACGTAAAAGCCGAGGTCGTCGGCGGGCGGTTCAACGAACACCATTGTTCCGAGCTGGCCTTTACCGTCAGCGCCTCCATGGCTTGCCGGGAGGCTCTGGCCAAGGCCGATCCCTACCTGCTGGATCCCATCATGGAAGTCGAGATCTTCGTTCCGGAAGAATACATGGGCGAGGTCATCGGCGACCTGAACTCCCGCGGAGGCAAGATAGAAGGGATCGAGGCCAAGGGCGGTGTCCAGGAGATCAGGGCCATGGTTCCCCTGGCCCGCATGTTCGGCTATTCCACCAGCCTGCGGTCCGCCACCCAGGGCCGGGGCACCTTCAGCATGCGTTTTTCACATTTCGATAAGATCTGATCCTCTTGTCCGGGGGAACATTTGCCGGGAATTTCAGGCGGGCGGCCGCTTTCAGTTTTTGGAGCCGCTTTTCCGAGCTGCAGTAGGCAGGTCTGCCAGCAGCTGCCGGAGCTTGTCTTTCAGACTCGGGTCCGTTGTTTTTTCCAGTGCCCGGCGGATGTGGAAGCGGGCTTTTCGGGGCTGGTGTTTTTTAAGATAGAACTGGCCGAGGTAATAATGGGCCCGCGCCAGTTTGCCGCTTTCGCCGACAAGCTGCCCCAGGAAATAGTACCCCTCCGGGTAATCCGGGTGGGTGGCGATCAGTTTTTCCAGGGTCGCAATGGCCTGATCTTTCTTTCCGGCCTCGGCCTGGCTGCGTCCCAGGTAAAATAGGATCTCGGGATGCTTGCCGCCCATGTCCAGGGCGCTTTGCAGGGTTTGCCCGGCCGCCTGCCATTTTCCTTCCAGAAAGTAAAGCCGGCCAAGATCCTTGACCACCAGCGGGTCCAGGGCCATGCGGGAGACAGCGGCCTTGAGATGGGTTTCAGCCTCCTGGAGGCGGTTGGCCCTGATCAGGGCCAGGCCGAGGCCGTATTGGCCCATGGGATCGTTGGCATTGGCGGCCAGTATGGTTCTGAAATGCTTGAGGGCTCTTTCCAGATTGCCGTAGCGGCCTATGAAGTAAGTATGCATCCTGGCATAGGCGTTCGCGGTCTTGTTTGACGGCGGCGGTCGTTTTTTGCCCTTTTCATGGCGTTCGATCCAGGTGTCGATGTATGCCAGCCTGGCTTCGACCGCCGGATGGGTTTTGAGGTAGGTGGGGATCTGCTTGCTGCCGAACCATTGCTTGGAGCGGATGGCTTTCAGGACCTTCAGCAGTCCCCTGGCGCTGTAGCCGGCCTTTGAAAGGTTGAGCAACCCTATTTCATCGGCCTGGATCTCGTCCTTGCGGCTGTAAGAGAGCATGGCGCTCTGGCCGGCGGCCATGGACCCCACGGCAAGGGCGTTGCCCGGGGCGGCCGCACCGCCCATTCCGAGAAAGATTCCGGCCACCATCCCGGCCAGGGTGGCTATCTGAACCTTCTTGGCCTTCTGGATGCGGCGGCTGATGTGGCGGCAGATGACGTGGGCGATTTCATGGGAGAGGATACCGGCCAGCTGGTCTTCGGTATCCATTATTTCCAGCAGGCCGCTGTTGATGAAAACATGGCCGGCGGGGGTGGCAAAGGCGTTGTAGACGTCGGAACGGATGACGTAGAATCTGTAGTCGAAAGGTTGCGGGCCGGCCACCGCCAGGATCTTGCGGCCGATGCGGTCGATGACGCCGGTGATCTCAGGATCGGTTATGAATTGGTATTGCCCGGCAACATGTCTGAGGACCTGCCGGCCCAGGTCCTTTTCCTCCTTGATGGTCAGGGCCGGGCAGGGGGGAGCGCCAAGTCCGATGGATACGGTCACCACCAGGATGATTTTCAGAAGCTTGAGCGGCCATCGGCTTATATGTTTGGTCTGCATGATAACGACTTTCAGTGAGAAACGCCTTGGTATTACCTTTTCTGTCGATCCGATCATGGCATATTCCATCTTTCTTTTCAAACCACCTCTTTTGTGATACATGTTTGGGCCATGGCACAGGTGATCTGCATAGCCAACCAAAAGGGCGGGGTGGGCAAGACGACTACGGCCATCAATCTGTCCACGGCCCTGGCAATATTCGAAAAAAAGACCCTCCTGGTGGACTGTGATCCCCAGGCCAATGCCACCACCGGAATGGGGGTCGAAAAGTCCGGCCTGCAAAAGACCCTCTACCATGGCATGATCGGCCAAGCCGACGCCAGGCAGCTGATGGTGGACTACAGGGTGGAAACCCTCAAAATATTGCCTTCCAGGGTGGAATTGATCGGCTTCGAGGTGGAGATGATGAGCCAGCCCGGCCGGGAGACGGCATTGAAGCGCCTCCTGGCCCCGGTCCGTGATGATTTCGACTATATCCTCATAGATTGCCCTCCCTCCCTCAGCCTGCTGACCGTAAATGCCATGACCGCCGCCGACACCCTGCTGATACCCTTGCAGTGCGAGTTCTATGCCCTGGAGGGGTTGAGCCAGCTGATGCAGACCTACCGGCGCATCCGGAACGGTCTGAATCCGGACTTGCAGATTGCGGGCATCCTGCTGACCATGTTCGACCGCCGGACCAACCTCTCCCAGCAGGTGGCTGAAAATGCGACCGGTTATTTCAAGGAGCTCGTCTTCAGAACGGTTATTCCCCGTAACGTCCGGCTGGGGGAATCGCCGAGCTTCGGCAAGCCGATCCTGCTCTACGACGCCACTTCCACCGGTTCGAAAAGCTATTTTGCCCTGGCCAGGGAAATTCTCAACAACCACGGTTCCGGAAGATTACAGGCAGCCCCATGAGTGCTAAAAGCAAAGGCGGCTCAGGCGCCAGGAAACGCAGGAAGATGGTTCTGGGAAAAGGGCTGGAAGCCCTGATTCCGGAAGGGCCGGCAGCGGCGGACGAGCAGCCCGCAGCCGGGAAGGATTTTTTTCATTGCCCCCTGGATGATATCGTGCCCAATCCTTACCAGCCCAGGCTCAACTTTTCGGCCGAAGAGCTGCGGCAGCTGGCAGATTCGGTGAAGGCCCAGGGGGTTTTGCAACCGCTGCTGGTGCGCCCTCTTGCTGCAGGCGGCTACGAGCTGGTCGCCGGTGAGCGGCGCCTGCGGGCGGCCCGCCTGGCCGGTCTGAACACGGTTCCGGTGGTGGTCAAGGATGTTTCCGATGCCGAGATGATCGAAATGTCGATCGTGGAAAACATCCAGCGGGAAAATCTCAATCCCATGGAGGAAGCCGAGGCTTATCACCGGCTGATAACCGAATTCGACCTCACCCAGGAAGAGGCTGCCGCCAGGGTGGGTAAAAGCCGTTCGGCCGTTGCCAATTTTCTGCGCCTGCGCCAGTTGCCCGAGCCCATCAAGGCCAGCATCATGGACGGCAAGCTCAGCATGGGCCACGCCCGGGCCCTGCTGGGGGCCGAAACCCCCGCTCATCAGACAGCGGTCTGGAGGGCCGTGATCGAAAAAGGCCTTTCGGTGCGCCAGACCGAAGCCATGGTCAGGAAGCTGCGCAAAGGCACCCCAAAGCCCAAGTCCGACAGTCCGGATTCCGGCAACACCTTCTACGCCAGCCTTGCCGAGGACCTTTCGCGCCGTTTCGGCACCAAGGTCCAGATCAAGCGGAAGGGCAAGGTGGGCAAACTGGAGATCGAGTTTTACAATGATCAGGACCTGCAAAGGGTCCTGGACTTGCTGGATGCCGGCCAAAGCGACCTTTGACAAAACCGTGGGACTGCATATCATCATAGACGGGTACAACCTGATCCGGCGCAGCCCGGCCATGGCCAGGCTCGACCGCCGGGACCTGGAGGCCGGGCGCATGGCCCTGGTGAAAAGACTGGCGGCCTATAAAAAGGTGAAGCATCACCGTCTGACCGTGGTTTTCGACGGTGCCGGCGGGCCGGCCGGATTGTTGCGCCGTGACCGGATCCGGGGAATAGAGATCCATTTTTCAGGGCCCGGAGAAACGGCCGACACCCTCATCAAGCGGATGGTCAGAAACGCCGGGGACAGGGTGCTGGTCGTCAGCTCCGATCGCGAAGTGACAGGCTTTGCCGCTGCCGCCGGAGCCGATACCTTAGAGAGTGAGCTCTTCGAACAGCGGCTGGCCATGGCCGAGATGATGGAGCTGAAAGGGCCGGCGGACGAGGTCCCGGAAAGGCAGCGCCGCCTGACGACCCGCAAGAAAGGCCCCGCCCGCAGGCTTTCCAAGAAACAGCGGCGCCAGCAGAGGATGCTCGCGAAACTCTGAAGGAGGAGGCTTTCGTCAGGATGATGGCAACCCCTGTAAGAAACCGGGTGATCGGTCGATGAAAAAGATTTGCGTAATTGACGGACAGGGAGGCGGAATAGGCAGTACCGTTATCAGGAAGCTCAAGGATGTCTTCGGCGAAACGGTCGAGATCATCGCCCTGGGAACCAATGCCATTGCCACGGCCCAGATGCTCAAGGCCAAGGCCAACCGGGGGGCTTCCGGTGAAAACGCCATCGTCCGCATGGCGGCGGCAGCCGATGTGATCATCGGCCCCCTGGCCGTCGTCCTGGCCCACTCAATGATGGGAGAAGTCACCCCGGCCATGGCAGAGGCCGTATCGGCCAGTCCGGCGGTCAAACTTATTCTGCCCCTGACCCAGGAAAGGATTTCCATAGTGGGGGTGTGCGATGATCCCCTGCCACACCTGGTGGACATGCTGATCGAACAACACCTGCGGCCGGTTCTGGAGGATTGAGGCCGGCCCTGCAGGATAAAATCACATTTTGGAGGAAGTCCCATGTGTGAAGCCAACGCCTACATCATAGAAAACGACGAACCCCGTCTTATCATGGAAGCCGTCGATACCATCGAGCCGTCTGACGAAGGGTTGAAACTGGTCAACATCTTCGGCGAGCAGAAGTTCGTCAAAGCCTCCATTCATGCCCTTTCGCTGGTCGATCATAAAGTGTACTTGAAACCTTAGCCGGCCACCATGAAGATCATCGTAGCCAGGACCGCCGGATTTTGCATGGGCGTCCGGCGGGCAGTGGAGATGGTGTTCGATGCTCCCGGCAAGTACACTGCTCCCATCTATACTTACGGCCCCCTGATTCACAATCCCCAGGTTCTTGACCTGTGCGCGGAAAAGGGGATCAGGATCCTGGATACGATTCCGGAAAAAGGGTGCGGTACGGTCCTCATCCGGGCCCATGGTGTCCCGCCCCGGATCAAGACCCGGCTGAAGGCAGCCGGTTTCACCGTGGTAGATACCACCTGTCCCAGGGTTATCAAGGTTCAGACCATAATCCGCGCACAGGCCCGAAAGGGTTACGAGGTCATCATCCTGGGTGACCAGGATCATCCCGAGGTCGTCGGCCTGCTGGGCTATGCCGGAGACCGGGGCCACGTGGTGGGCAGCCTGGAAGCTCTGGCGCAGCTGCCCGAGTATGAAAAGGCCATCGTCGTGGCCCAGACCACCCAGAATACGCGGCTGTTCGAGCAGGTCCAGAGCTGGGTTGAAAGCCGCCGGCCCCATTACCGGCTGTTCAACACCATCTGTGATTCCACCGAGAAAAGGCAGCACGAAGTCAGGCGGATGGCTCCCCATGTCGACGCCCTGGTGGTCGTCGGCGGCAGGCAAAGCGGCAATACCAGGCGGCTGGCCGAGATAGCATCTAATTACGGAAAGACAGCCTTCCATATTGAAACCGCCGCCGAGCTGGATGCCGATTCCCTGGCCGGGTGCCGCAGCATAGGTATTACCGCAGGGGCCTCGACCCCGTCCTGGATCATCAAACAGGTGTTCCGGGCAGTGGAAAAACTGCCGACGGTAAAGCCTGCCGGTCTGGGGGGGCGCTGGCTTACCTTCCAGAGGGTATTGCTGCTGACCAATGTTTATGTCGCCTTGGGGGCCGGATGCCTGGCCTTTGCCGTCTCCCAGCTGCAAAGAGGACATCTGGTGGCCGAGCATGTGCTGGCCGCCATGTTTTACGTGTTGTCGATGCATATTCTCAACCACCTCACCGGCCGGGCAGAAGACCGTTACAACAGCCCGGACCGGGAGCGTTTCTATTCGGCCCACAAGCGGCTGCTGGCAGCAGTCGCCCTGGCGGCCGGGACACTGGGCTTGATGGCTGCTTTCCGGATGGGTCGACTCCCATTCGGAGTGCTGCTGGTCATGAGCGCCCTGGGTCTGGCCTACAATATTCAGCTGGTGCCGTCAGGAGTCTGGCCGCGCTTGCGATGGCGACGGCTGCGGGACATCCCCGGATCCAAAACCCTGCTGATAGCCTTGGCCTGGGCGGTCGTGACCAGTCTGTTGCCTGTTCTGGGCGGCCGGCATCCCTCTGGCTGGGCGACCATTGCGAGTTTTGGCTGGACCGCCGGAATGGTTTTCAGCCGCACCCTGTTTTTCGATATTCTCGACATGCAGGGGGACCGGATCGTCGGCAAGGAGACCCTGGCCATAGTTCTGGGCGAGGAAAAATCCTTCAAACTCATTTACACAGTTTTGGCCATTACGGTCTTGGGCCTCGTGGCCGGGGCGTTGGCCGGCCTCCTGCCGCCCCTGGCCTATGGCCTGACAGGTTGTTCACTGCTTATGGCGGCCATGGCCTGGAGGCACCAGCGCCGCTGTGAGCCGGCGGGGATAAAGCTGGAATTCGGGGTTGAGAGCATTTTCATCCTGGCCGGAATAATGGCCCTGATTTTCTGCCTGCTGGCGGGGAAATGCTGATAATCAGGACCCCAGGCGGGGCTCCTGGCCTTTGAGCAGGCGTTTGATGTTGTCCTTGTGGCGATAGATTATCAGGGCCGCTATAAGCCAGGTCGCAACCAGAAGGGCCCGCTTGTCGCCAAAGAGCCAGACCGCCGGCGGCAGGGCGGCGGCTGCTGCCAGGGATCCGGGCGATACCCTTTTGCTCAGCTTCACCACGGCGGCGAATATCGCGGCTGAAATCAGGCAGGCCGCCGGACAGTCGATCAGATAGACTCCGGCGGCGGTGGCGACTCCTTTGCCGCTGGGTCTGAAACCAAGGTAGACCGGGAACAGGTGTCCGCAGACAGCTGCCAGGGCCACCAGGGCCACCAGTGTGTCGTGCTGGCCGGGGCTGAAATGGCTTTCCAGGGCCAGGCTGACTCCGGCCGGCAGGGCGCCCTTGGCGGCATCCAGCAAGAGGGTGACCAGGCCCAGACGGTTGCCGGCCAGCCGGCGGACATTGGAGGCCCCGACGTTGCCGCTTCCGTGTCGCCTGATGTCTATTCCGGCATAGATCCGGCCCAGGATCAGGGCCCAGGGAATGGACCCCAGCAGGTAAGCCCCGAGCGGCAGGCAGATGAAAAGAAGTGTTTTTTCCATACCAAATTAGTTAAAGCCTGAGTCGAACGCTTCAAATTTCGATAATATACACGGGATACACCCTTTTAGGCAATATGGCAAACCACCTGTCGGGTGACAGGTAAAACGCTCTGCCCGTGTTTATAATTTGTTGATGTTAATGAAACGCTCGGCTCGCGGCTGCCGGAGGATGCGCCCGTGGACCCGGTAAAGATTCCCATCGACGGCGTGCTGGACCTGCATACTTTCGATCCGCGCCAGCTGCCACAATTGCTCGACGATTACCTGGAAGCCTGCCTGGAGGCCGGAATCGGTTCGGTAAGGGTGATTCACGGCAAGGGCGGCGGCGTTTTGCGCCGCAGGGTCCACGGGCTGCTGGAGCGGCACAGGCTGGTGCGGTCCTTCAGGGACGCACCGCCGGAAGCCGGGGGATGGGGGGCCACTCTGGTGGAATTAAAACGCGATAAATTTGTTGAATAATATTTAATTTATGATATAGAATCAAAATAAATAAACGGTAATTTGTGACAGGGTCCCAAAAAAGTTTGAAAACTGAATGGCTTCGTAACGATTTCCGACTACTTGCGATGCCGTCAATCTGTTTCCAGCCTTCAAAGGGGGTGCCCCCATGCCCGCCACCGTACTGGTTATAGACAATGAACCCGATCAGGTCGACATAATGTCTCAGATACTTGCCAAGCTGGGCCATAAAGTGGTGACCGCCGTTTCCGGAACAGACGCCCTGGCCGTTCTGGAAGCCAACCGGGTGGATATCGTTTTCCTCGATTTGATAATGCCCGACATGGACGGCACCGAGCTTTGCGAACGGATCAAGATGATCAATCCCCGGGCGGTGGTCTTCGCCTTTTCCGGCCATGTGTCACTGTACGATCCCGATAAACTGAAAAAAGTAGGTTTTGCCGGGACCATTTCCAAACCCATCGATATAGGCCAGATAGGCAGGGCGATTGAAGACGTGGTTGGAAATCGCAGATAGGCCCTTGTCGCGGCTCAGCCGGAGATCAGGAAGGAGATGCCGAAGATGGCCAGATTGCCGGTGACGTGGATCACCACCGGTGATGCCAGGCTGCCGCTTTTCTCGTAAGCCAGGGCAAAGACTATTGCTCCTATCAGCTGATTGAAGGGAAGACCTTCCACCGAGTGCAGGCTGACAAACAATGCGGTGGAGCCGCAGACGGCCAGGCCTGTTCCCCATCGTCTCAGGTAGCCGTATACAATGCCGCGGAAGAAAAACTCCTCGGCCACCGGGCCGATGACACCACCGACTGCCAGGAACCACAAGCGTTCAGACAATGCCGGAGGCAGCTGGGCCCTGGCCAGGGGTAAAAGGTCGATGCCGCCCAAAAACAGGGCGCCTGTGTAAACTGCCAGCCCGGCCAGTGCGAAACAGGCCGACCAGACGGCACCATGGATGAGTCCCGGTACCAGCCGGCGGCGGGAAATACCGAATCCCGGCAGGCCGCCGAACCTGGCCGCGGCGGCCCAGCAGCCGGCTGTCTCCAGGATTCTGGCAGCAGCCAGCAAAGGCCATTTGCCGGCGGGCCAGGCTTTCAGGGCCAGCCACAGCCCTGCCTCCAGGAACAGGATCAGGCTGCAGGCCGCAATCAGGCAGGCCGGAGTTATTCTCCTTGTTTCCATCCCAGACGCCTCAAGGCCTTGTAAGCATAGTACTGGACATACCAGTGGCCGGTTGAAGTCAGTTTTGCCATAATCGGGGCCAGGGCCGCCTTGTCGTTCCTTTCAGCCAGCGCAGCCAGAACCTGACAGACCACGTTGGGATGGGGATCTCCGAGCATGCGGTAAAGATCCTGCAGTGTCGCCGGGCTGCGGCTTACCCCCAGGGCCTTGGCAAGCCAGTACCGTTCGACGATCCGGCCTTCTTTGCATAGCCGGCGATAGCGGGGGAAGCTGGAGATTTCAAGCCGGTTGTCTGCTATCTGCCGCAGGGCCGCCAGGCGCAGGTGCCAGTTGTCGCCGGCAATGGCGCTTGCCAGCTGCCGGCCGTCCAGTCTGCCGGCCGCCCTGGTGCCGGTGAAAACCGGCCAGAGCAGAGCGCAGCCCAAAAGAAGACAGAAGAGGGCAGCCAGGGGTTGAGCCCTGCTCCTGCCGGCAAGGCCGTGCATAAGGCGCATTACGGTGTTGAAAACCGTAAGGTAGAGCATAACCGGAAAACCTATCAATAATCCGTAAAAAGTAACTGTTCGGAACCTGGACAGGTGATCTGCGGCCGAGGAGAACTTGGAGATAAACTTGCGGGGGTGCCTTATAAATTCCTGCCAAAGGACAACCACCCTGGCCCCGGAGGGGCTGGTCAGCCAAAGCTGCCGGTCCGGAAGGCTTATCAGCATCTGGGCCGCATCCCTGCCGGCTATGGGGATTATATCGTTTCCGACAAGTACCCGCCGCAGCCCGGCAAGGCCGCCGGCGCTGTTTTCCAGATAGCAGGTGCGGACGGTCTGCTGCTGAAAGTTCTTGAAGCTTCTGGCCGGATACATCGTGTAGTTGTAATAGAAATCGTTGATCATTCTGCCGGCGGGGTTGGAAAGGAGCAGGTAATCACGGATATTGATGAACAGCTGACTGTTCATCTGACTGTACCACAGACCGGTGAGCACGACCAGCGGTGTCAGCAACCAAGGCAGGCCGGGATTGATCCGGGCCCGTTGCCGGATTGCCGCTGTGGCTGTCACGGCCGGAATCAGGACGGCGTAAAGTGTTCCCGGCCCGGTGAAGCCGCCCAGGTTTAGCCAGACCACCAGGGCGGCCCAGGCCGTGACGGCTGCCAGGGCGAAAATACGGGAACGCCCGAAGGTGTTCTTCCAGGCGTTGACCGTCGCCCATGTTGCAATGGCCAGCCCGGCACCGATGCTCAGGGTGAAAAACAGGCCGCCCCAGAAGGCAGAACCCCAATGGCCGAGCTTGGCGGCCGCCTCTCCGAACGGGACCGGCAGGTAGCCCGCAGCGGTTATCTGCCGCATTTGTTCGAGAGTCAGCAAATTGGAGTGCCTTACATGGAAGAATGCTATGATCTGGGCCGCAAGCAGACCGGCTGCAAGTGGCAGGGGGAAAAATGACGGTTTGGCCGGTCCTTTTAACATTGAACCTTTTTCCTGGCGCTAAATTCGGATTTATGCTAATTAAAGCCTGATTTTTGTGTATAATCACCCATCCGGAAGATATGATCAAGTAAAAGATCCCGCAAAGTTCAACGGGCAGTGACAAACAACAGCCATGCCACAATAGCTGCCGGACCGGCGCAAAGGCCGGTCTGACCGGAGAAGGGAGCCGATGCTTTGCAGAAAAAGGCATTGATAACCGGTGTTGCCGGTCAGGACGGAGCCTATCTGTCTGAATTCTTGCTGGCAAAGGGTTATCAGGTCCATGGGATCAAAAGGAGGGCCTCGTCTTTCAATACGGCCCGGATCGATCACCTCTATCAGGATCCTCACGAAGGGCGGGTCAGTTTCCGGCTTCATTACGGCGATCTCACCGATTCCACCAACCTGATCAGGATAATCCAGGAAGTGCAGCCGGATGAGATTTACAACCTGGCGGCTCAGAGCCATGTGAAGGTTTCCTTCGAAACCCCGGAGTATACGGCCAATACCGATGCCCTTGGGACCCTGCGCCTGCTGGAGGCCCTCAGGATCCTGGGCATGGAGAAAAAAACCCGTTTTTACCAGGCATCGACCAGCGAAATGTTCGGCAAGGCGGCCGAAATCCCCCAGCGCGAGACCACGCCTTTTCATCCCCGCAGCCCTTACGGAGTGGCCAAGGTCTATGCCTACTGGATAACCGTCAACTACCGCGAGGCATACGGGATTTTCGCCTGCAACGGCATCCTGTTCAACCACGAGTCCCCCATCCGCGGGGAAACCTTTGTCAGTCGCAAGATAACCCGCGCCGCAGCCCGCATCAAGCTGGGCCTTCAGGACACCCTCTACCTGGGCAATCTCGACTCCAAACGGGACTGGGGCCATGCCCGGGATTATGTAAGGGCCATGTACCTGATGCTGCAGCAGGAGCAACCCGACGATTACGTCATTGCAACCGGCCGCTGCCACTCGGTGCGCCGGTTCGTGGAAAAGGCCTTCCTGGAAGTGGGGATCAGAATAGCCTGGAAGGGCAGCGGCCTGGAAGAGGTGGGCCTTGATGACGCCTCGGGCCGGGCGCTGGTGCGGATCGACCCCCGCTATTTCAGGCCCAGCGAGGTGGATGTACTGACCGGTGATCCTGCCAAGGCCAGGCACAAGCTGGGCTGGGAGCCTTCCATAGGCTTCGATGAGCTTGTAAGGACCATGGTCAGGGAAGACATGGATGAGGCCCGCAAGGAGCGGTTGATCCGCAGCCGGGGGTTTGATACTTATGAGCCTGGAGACTGAACACCTCAAAGGAGCGAGCCCGATGGCCATGGAAAAGGATGCCCGGATCTTTGTCGCCGGCCACCGGGGGCTGGTGGGCAGCGCCCTGTTGCGTCAGCTCGAAAGCCGGGGTTACCGGCGGCTGATAACCAGGGCCAGGACAGAACTCGACCTGGCCGATCCGGATGCGGTCGAGGAATTTTTTGCAGAGCAGAAGCCTGACTATGTTTTCCTGGCCGCCGCCCGGGTGGGCGGCATCTGGGCCAACGAAACCCGGCCGGCGGATTTCATCCGCGACAATTTGGCCATCGAGCTGAATGTCATTCATCAAAGTTTTGTATCCGGTGTCAAAAGATTGCTGTTTCTGGGCAGCTCGTGCATCTATCCCCGGCAGGCGAGCCAGCCGATGAAGGAATCGGCTTTCATGACCGGCCCCCTGGAACTGACCAACTCCCCTTACGCCGTGGCCAAGATTGCGGGCGTTGAAATGTGCTGGGCTTACAACCGGCAACACCGGACCTGCTTCATCCCGGTGATGCCTACCAATCTGTACGGGCCGGGAGACAATTTCGACCTGCTGGACTCCCATGTGCTGCCGGCCCTGATTCGTAAATTCCATCTTGCCAAGCTGGCCGCATCCGGGCATTGGCCGGCCGTTGCGGCCGATGAGCGTTGCTTCGGCCAGATCCCGGAAGACGTAAAAAACAGGCTTGAAAGCGCGGAACGTACCGCTTCAGCTGCGCCGGTCCTGCCGCAGGTTGTTCTGTGGGGCACGGGCAATGTGAGGCGGGAGTTTCTCTATGTGGACGATCTGGCCGCTGCCTGTGTGCATCTGATGAACACGGAATTCCGGGAATTGACAAAGGATACCGAGTACCGGGCCGGGGAGCGTCCTTTTTTGTTCAACATCGGAACCGGGCGCGACCTGACCATAAAGGATCTGGCCCGCAGGGTGGCGGCCGTGGTGGGTTTTGAAGGCGATATCGTCTGGGATTCTTCCAAGCCCGACGGAACCGCCCGCAAGCTGCTCGATGTGAGCCGGATCTCAGCCCTTGGCTGGAGACCGGTCACGGACCTGGAAGAAGGAATCGCCAAAACCTATAGCTGGTATCTTTCCCGCCTGGAAAGCGGCGGCAGGTGAAAACAGGAAGCCAAGGAAGCATGCATATGCCTGAATTGAAAAAAAGCTACAGTTTTTCCGACTGTCTTTTCTGGGTGGCGATGGCCCTGGTGCCGGTGATGGTGGCAGGTGGCGCCGTGGCGGCTGAATCCGGCCTCTGGGCCGCAATCTACGTTCTGATCTTGCTGGCGGTCAATCTGGGTATCGTGGTGCGCCTGTTTTGTACCCGCTGCCCCCATTACCGGAAAGAGGGCAAGGTGCACTGCCTGTTCATGTGGGCCATGCCCAGGATCTATCCTGCCAGACAGGGCGGGCTGACAAGTCTGGACAAACTGATCCTGGCTGCCGGCGGTATCCTGATGGTGCTTTTTCCCCTGCCCTGGTTGCTGCTTCATCCCTGGTCGCTGATTATCTACCTGCTTTCGGCGTCCTTGTTTGCCGCAGGCCTCAGGCGTTTTGAGTGCTGCCGCTGCATTTACTTCGGCTGTCCTCTGAATACGGTGCCCGGGCAGGTGAAGCAGGCAGATGAAGATCACGATGGAGGTATGCAGCAATGATAACACCGGTTGTTCTTGCCGGAGGTTCGGGAACGCGGCTATGGCCCCTGTCGCGCAAGCTCTATCCCAAGCAGTTCATGAGCCTGGTTGATGAAAAGACCCTTTTGCAAAACACCCTGGAGCGGCTCAATGGTCTGGACGACCTGGGCGGCACCATGGTTCTTTGTAACCACGAGCACCGTTTCACGGTCGGCGAGCAGCTGCGGGCCATCGGCGTCGAAGGCGCGCAGATCGTGCTGGAACCTGTGGGGCGCAATACGGCACCGGCCCTGACGGTTGCCGCCCTGATGATATCCCGGACCGATCCTGAGGCCGTATTGCTGGTGCTGCCGGCCGATCATTTTATCGGAGACCGGGAAGCTTTCCTGCGGACGGTGCGCACCGGCCGGGGCTTTGCCCGGCAGGATCATCTGGTGACTTTCGGAGTGGTGCCGACTGCCCCGGAGACAGGTTACGGTTACATCCGCAAGGGTCACCGGCTGGTGGCCGAGATGGGGACGGAAAACGGAAGTCCCCAGGCCTGGGAGATAGACCGCTTTGTTGAAAAACCCGACCGCCCGACGGCGGAAGAATATGTCGCCAGCGGAGAATATTGCTGGAACAGCGGCATGTTCATGTTCCGGGCCGATACCTTTTTGTCCGAGATGGAACGTTTTGGAGCCGATATCCTGGCAGCCTGCCGAAAGGCCGTCGAAAGGGGTGGGCGGGACCTGGATTTTTTCCGTCTCGATCCGGAAGCCTTCAGTGTCTGCCCCGGTGACTCGGTTGATTATGCTGTAATGGAGAAAACCGAACGCGGGGTGATGGTGGCCCTGGATTCGGGGTGGAACGATCTTGGCTCCTGGGAGGCCCTCTGGCAGGTGGGCTCCAAGGACGAGGCCAACAACGTCATCCACGGAGACGTCTGCTTCCAGGATGTTGAAAACTGTTTCGTGCATGCCACCGGCAGGCTGGTGGCCGGGGTGGGTTTGAACGACCTGGTGGTGGTAGAGACCAAGGATGCAGTGCTGATTTCGCCCCGTGACAGGGTGCAGCAGGTAAAACAGCTGGTTGAGCGCCTCGGCCGGCAGGGACGGCCCGAGGTCCTGGTCCACAAGAAGGTCTACCGGCCCTGGGGCTGGTACGAAGACGTGGACATCGCCCCACGTTTCAAGGTCAAGCGGATCACGGTGAAACCGGGCGGAGTACTGTCGCTGCAAAAACATTTCCACCGGGCCGAGCACTGGGTGGTGGTCTCCGGGACCGCTCTTGTCACAAGAGGCGATGAGCGTTTCATCCTCCGGGAAGACGAATCGACCTACATTCCCCTGGGACAGGTCCACCGGCTGGAAAATCCCGGCAAGATCCCCCTGGAGCTGGTGGAGGTTCAATCCGGCAGCTACCTGGAAGAAGACGACATTCAGCGGCTGGAAGACGTCTATGGAAGACCCCTTAACAGTACCGGCGCCAGGCAGAGCCCTGAGATATAGAGCGGATCATGGAAGATGAAAAGAGCACAATCCTGGTGACCGGGGGCTGCGGCTTCATCGGCAGCAATTTTGTACGCTATCTTTTGCAGAACAGACCCGGATGGAAGGTGATCAATCTGGACGCGCTGACCTATGCCGGCAACCCGGCCAACCTGGCAGGCCTGGAAGATGATCCCGGATACACTTTCGTCCACGGCGATATCTGCGACGCCGGCCTGCTGGCGGAAATTTTTGCCAGCCATTCCATAAACGGGGTGGTTCACCTGGCGGCCGAATCCCATGTGGACCGCTCCATCCACGGTCCCATGGATTTTGTCAGGACCAATGTGGAGGGAACGTGCCGCCTGCTGGCCGCGGCCCTGAAAAGCTGGCGCCGGAGGGGGGAGCCTGAAAGTTTCCGTTTTCTGCACGTATCGACCGACGAAGTTTTCGGCAGTCTCGGGCCGCAAGGTTTTTTTATCGAGTCCACGGCTTACGATCCTTCCAGCCCATACTCGGCTTCCAAGGCGGCAGCCGACCATTTCGTAAGGGCCTGGCACCGGACCTACGGCCTGCCGGCCATTATTACCAACTGCTCGAACAACTACGGCCCGTACCAGTTCCCGGAGAAACTTATTCCCCTTATGATCCTCAACGCCGCCGAGGGCAAGCAGCTGCCGGTTTATGGAGACGGCAGCAACGTGCGGGACTGGCTTTACGTGGACGATCATTGCCGCGCCCTCCTGCTGGTTCTGGAGAAGGGCCGCCCGGGCCGGACCTACGCCGTTGGCGGAGGTGCCGAGCAGACCAACCTCGAGGTGGTGCGCCTGATATGCCGGCTGGTGGACGAAAGGCTCGGCCGCAGGCCCGATCAGGCCAGCCAGGGCCTGATCAGGTTCGTCGAGGACCGGCCCGGCCACGACCTGCGTTATGCCATAGATTCATCACGCATCCGCAGTGAACTGGGCTGGCGCCCCCGGCATGATTTTCTCTCGGCCCTGGGTAAAACAGTGGACTGGTATCTTGACAATCCTGACTGGGTTGAATCGGTGCGCTCAGGAGCTTACCGCAACTGGATCGCCGCCAACTACGGCCGGCGGCTTGCAGGGGAAGAAGAGGCGTCCGGCAGGGAGCCATAGATCTTTTGCTTCTGGCAAATAGCGGAGGAAAATGGTTATGAAAGGAATCATTCTGGCCGGAGGATCAGGGTCAAGGCTTTATCCCCTGACCCGGGTCGTTAGTAAACAGCTGCTGCCGATCTACGACAAGCCCATGATCTACTACCCCCTGTCGGTGCTGATGCTGGCCGGCATCAGGGAGATCCTGATCATTTCCACGCCCGGCGATTTGCCCAGGTTCCGCCAGTTGCTGGGGAACGGAAGCCAGCTGGGGATTTCATTTGCCTACGTCGAACAGCCGCGGCCCGAAGGCATAGCCCAGGCCTTCGTGCTGGGAAAGGAATTCATCGGCGATGACAATGTCTGCCTGATTCTGGGTGACAACATATTCTACGGCCACGGCATGGTGGAGCGGATGGAAGCGGCCAGGGCCCGCCAGGAGGGCGCGACCGTTTTCGGTTACTGGGTCACAGACCCCCAGCGATACGGTGTCGTGAAATTCAACTCAGAAGGAGTTGCCGAAGATATCGTCGAAAAGCCCACCAACCCGCCGTCCAACTGGGCCGTTACCGGGCTCTATTTCTACGACAACAACGTGGTGGAGATTGCCTCGGCCCTGAAACCGTCTGCCAGGGGAGAGTTGGAGATCACCGATGTCAACAGGGCCTATCTGCAGGAGGGAAAGCTGTTTGTGGAAAAGCTGGGCCGCGGCATGGCCTGGCTCGATACCGGCACCCATGAGAGTATGATGCGGGCCTCGGGTTTCATAGAAGTAATCGAGCAGCGCCAGGGACTGAAAGTGGCATGCGTGGAAGAGATAGCCTACAAAAAGGGTTACATCGATCTGGATCAGCTGCTGCGGCTTGCCCGCGCGATGGCAGGGAACAATTACGGGCAATACCTCTTTGAGGTCGCCAGAGCAGAAGGAATCTGACTCTTGCCTACATCGATCGATTCCAATTTCGGTTAGGGGGAACGTGCAAGTAGAAGCAACCAATCTGCCCGGAGTTTTGCTGATCACACCCGATGTATACGGAGACCGGCGGGGATATTTCATGGAAACCTTCCAGCTGGCTCGCTACCGGCAGTCGGGTGTGGAGGTGAACTTCGTGCAGGACAACCTTTCATTTTCTGTCCGCGGGACCTTGCGCGGCCTGCATTTTCAGAACCCCCGCGGACAGGCCAAGCTGGTTCAGGTGTTTCAGGGAGAGGTTTTCGACGTGGCCGTGGATATCCGCAGGGGATCACCCACTTTCGGTCAGTGGTTCGGTGCTGTCCTGTCGGAAGAAAATCACAGGCAGCTTTTCATCCCGGCCGGTTTTGCCCACGGTTTTTGCGTGCTTTCGGAAGCCGCCCTGTTTTCGTATAAATGCAGCGAGTTTTATCATCCGGATTGTGAATGCGGAGTGGCCTGGAACGACCCTGAAATCGGTATCCGGTGGCCGCTGTCGGATCCTGTTTTGTCAGACAAGGACAGCAGGCTTCCCGGGCTTGCCGAGTTGGACAGGCGACGGCTGCCGGAATATGATGAAAGCCGGCCGGGATCAGAGGTGAGTCAGCAGTGAGAATATGTTTGATCGGCAGCAGCGGCCAGCTGGGGCGCCACCTCCAGGATGCCGCCGGCGAGCGTGGTTTTGTCATCCAGGCACTTGCGCGGCAGGATCTGGAGCTCGGAGACGAGATCGCAGTCCGGGAGGTTCTGAAAAGATGCCTGCCGTTCGATCTGCTTGTCAACGCCGCGGCCTATACAAAGGTCGATCTGGCTGAAGAACAGGTGGACGAGGCTTTTGCCGCCAACAGCAGGGGGCCGGAGTATCTGGCGGCCTTCTGCCGCAACCACGACCTGCCGTTGATACATGTTTCGACAGACTACGTTTTCGACGGTCAAAAACAAAGTCCATATTTGCCTGCCGATCGCTGCTCGCCGGTTGGCGTTTATGGCAAAAGCAAGGCAGAAGGTGAACGGCGTGTGCTGTCCGGACATGCAAAGGCCATAATCCTGAGATGTTCATGGCTGTTCAGCAAGTATGGCAACAATTTCGTAAAGACCATGCTGAGACTGGGCCGGGAAAGAGAGAAACTGACCGTTGTCGATGACCAGGTGGGTTGCCCGACCTGTGCCGGTGATCTTGCCGGGGCCATCCTGGATATGGCTGTAACAGTCGTTGAGCCGGGCTTTCACAAGTGGGGAATCTATCATTTCTGCAATGCGGGAAGCACAACCTGGTACCGCATGGCCTGCAGGATCTTTGAGACAGCCCGCCGCCTGTGCAGCCTGCGTGTCCGTGAAGTCGAGCCTGTTTCCAGCGACCAGTATCCTTCACCGGTAAGGCGCCCCCCGTATTCGGTATTGGACTGTTCGGCAACGGAAGATGTTTTCGGGATAAAATCTAGACCATGGCAGGAGGCCCTGGAGGAAGTGGTCACCTGGCTGTGCTCTGACAAGGCATGTTAAGGAAAATGAGACAAAAGGAAATCGCGTCGATAGTCATGGCCGCCGGACGCGGCAGCCGCATGAAGGGGTACCGGGGCAATAAAACCCTGCTGCCGCTTAAACCGGAAGGCAGTATTTATGAAGGAAGCCAGCCAATCCTGACTCACATCCTGGACAATCTCCCGCCGGGGCCGAAGGCAATCGTTATTCATCATTGCAAGGCGGACGTCATTTCCGGTACTTCCCATTTGGGGGTAACCTTTTGCCACCAGCTGCAGCTCAACGGCACCGGAGGGGCTATCCTGGCCGCGGAAGATTTCATCACGGCCCAGAAATGCGATAGCATAATCATCACCATGGGAGATGTGCCTTTCGTCAAACCCGAGACATATCTTGCGATGGTCGGCCTTTTGCGGCGTCACGACATGGTTGTGCTCGGATTTTGCCCCCAGGACAAAAAACAGTACGGTGTGCTGGAGATAGAAGATGACCGGGTTGTAAGGATAACAGAGTGGAAGGATTGGAAAGACTATCCGCCTGAAAGACAGCGGCGGCTTAGAATCTGCAATTCCGGCATCTATGCCCTGAGCCGCCAGGTTTTGCTGAACTACCTGCCGGTCATGGCGGCGCGGCCCCAAAAAGTGTACAAAGAGATCAACGGCCGTATGGAGGCCATTGAAGAATTTTTCCTTACCGACCTTGTGGAATACATGACATCCGATGACCGCAAGGTGGGTTTCATGGTTGTGGAAGATGAGCTCGAGACCATGGGAGTGGATGACCGGGAGGCCCTGCAGCTTGCCCAGAGAATTTACAGGCAGAGCTGAAGGTCCGGACGCTTGAATGAAGCCGGGGGTAGATGCTTGATGGCATGTTCAAAATACCGGCAGTCAAAGGGGTGGAAGAAAATGCTGGCTGCGGTGGTTTGTCTGTTTGCAATTCTGTGTCTCGGGCGCTTTCCCCTGACCATGGATGACAGCGGCCGAATCAAGGGATTGGATGCGGTTGTGGTCCTGGCCGGCAAGGGAGAGCAGGATGCTGCCCGGCTCACCGGCGGGGTGAGGTTGTTTCAGACTTATGCGGCCCGTTACCTGATTCTTCCCCTGCGGCACAGTTACCTGGACTGGAGCTGGTTTGTCAGGCGTTACGGCCTGCCGGAATCCGTCAGGGAGACATCTGTCGTGATAGGCTGTCTGGATGATGACATCCAGGCATATATAGAGTGCTGCGGGGGCACCTATGCGGAAGCGGTCAAAACATATCAATTGGTATCGCGGCTGCCAATCAGGCAGTTTGCCGTGGTCAGTTCGGCCTACCATCTCCTGCGGGCCAAGATGGCTTTCAGCAGGGTCTTTGCAAAAGAGCAGTACCGTATTTTTTATGTGCCGGAGGGAGGGGGCAAAGGTCCTGATCTGCTCTGGTGGATTTCCGGCCGGAATCTGAGGGCTGTCTTTGAAGAATATAAAAAATTATTGGGAGGATATTTCCTCTACAAACAGTACCGGCCCTGATTCGATGGAGTCAAAATAATGACGTCCGCAGAATCGGAGATTCGGCCGGCGGTGTATAACATTTTGTAATAAAAGCGATAAATATTACAGTTGTATTTGGCACACACCTTGCTCGCTATGTTTCAGTAAGTAAGCGCCGCTTTCAAAAAGGGCGCCTTTCATTGCGCTGAAACATTTCAAACTGAAGCAAGGTGGTAAGATGAAAAAAGACAAAGCTGTTGCGGCGGACAAACAGCGCCGATCCCCGGAAGAGGCTGATATCCTGGACAAGCTGCTGAAAGAGTATGCCACCGATGAAATGGGGCTGCTGGATCTGGTTTTCATCGACGAGATACTCTCCCAGAAAACGGAAGAAAAAATACGCCGGCCCGGAAATTGAGCAAGCATATTGCACCGCGCATTGTGTGCCTCGGATATCTTGGCGGTGCTTCAGGGTTTGCACGGAGAAACCGCTTTTTCCAAAGGTGACGGCTTTCATTGGCCTTTATTGCGGACAATGAAAGAAAACAGGTCCCGCCGTGTCCCCCGGTGTCAGACTTCTGTCGCGCGCAATGTCCGCAATTTTGCCAAAGCCGGCGATCAAGGCCGCAGCAAACCATCAGAGGGCGAAATCAGCACACACCATTTCACGCCACTAAGACAGAGCGTCCGGAAATGACCTGTTACCGGGTTTGCAGCGAGCGGTTGAAGCTTCCTACTCGATGATTTCCAATACGGTCCTTTTTTTCACCTTCGAGGATACCGCACTCAAAATAGTGCGCATGGCTTGGGCTGTTCGCCCCTGTTTGCCGATTACTTTACCCAGATCCTCTTTGGCCACTTTAAGCTCCAACACTGTTGTTTGATTGCCCTCGACTTCAGAAACGCTTACTTCGTCAGGATTGTCGACCAACGACCGCGCAATGTAGGTGATCAGCTCCTTCATACCTTCCTCTCCTTTGCCTGGCATCATAAGGGTGTTCAGCCATGGGCCAATCGTGGATGTGGGTGTGGGTGCGGAATTCAATTAAAATGATAACAAAAAGCAGCAAAAATGCAACACTAAAACATTTTAAGCGAGAAAGATGGGTGGAATTTGTTTGGCGGTGGTGCCCCCGGCAGGATTCGAACCTGCGGCACACGGATTAGGAATCCGATGCTCTATCCCCTGAGCTACGGGGGCACACGCAAAATTTTACCGCTTGGCGGGGCAAACGAAAAGGTCTTTTTACTCCACCCAGAGCTTCTGACCCGGGTAAATGGTGCTGCGCGGTGTCAGCCGGTTGATCCTCAAAAAACGCTCCAGTGGCATATTATGTTTTTTTGAAATTGTAAAGGGGCTGTCTCCCCGTTTCACATAATAAACGGCCAGTCTGCTGGTATCTATATCCGGTTCCGGCTTGCGGCCCGGAATTTTCAGGATCTGGCCGATGTGGAGACGGTTTGTGCGCAGGCCGTTTACCTGCTTGATGGCTTTGACCGTCGTACCATAACGCTTGGCGATAATCCACAGGGAATCTCCGCTGCGAACAAGATGCGTAGAAGAGCTGGTATCTATTTTGGGTTTGGGCCGGGTATGTGACTGCCGGCTTACCACGTATCCTCTCTGGGGTATTTTCAGTCTTTTGCCGGCCCGGATGTAATGAGAGCTGCGGAGGTTGTTGGCACGCATGATTCTGCCCACGGAAGTATGGTAGCGCCGGGCGATTGTCGACAGGGTCTCTCCGGAGCGTACCCGGTGCCAGGCAAAGGCCCGGCGGGGCGGACTGGACAACGGAATCTTGTCCAGGTTGGCCAGCACCGCTTCGGCTTTTCCCGGCGGGACCCTCAGGGAGTACTTTTCCGGCGGCAGGACTTGAAATCGCAGCTCGGGATTCAGTTCCACCAGAGTCTTCAGCGGTATTCCCACGGTCTTGGAAATGTCGCGCAGGTGGATGCGGCGATTTACTTCCAGTTCCTCGAACTCCAAGGGAGGATCCAGGGCAATCTTGTCCAGCCCGTATTTTCCGGGGTTGCGCACGATATGCAGGGTCGCAAAAAAGCGGGGCACATAACGGGCCGTTTCAAACGGAAGCCTTTGATAAAGATCCCAGAAATCATCGAGATAATTGATATTCTGAGTTCTGATCACTCTTAGGACCCGGCCTTCTCCACAGTTGTAGGCAGCCAGAACCGTGGCCCAGTCACCGAAAATATTGTGCAGTTCTTTGAGGTAGGCAATGGCCGCCTTGGTGGATTTGACAAAATCCATCCTTTCGTCGATGTACTGGTTCCTTTTAAGTCCGAACTTATAGCCCGTGGATGGAATGAACTGCCACATTCCAAGAGCTCTGGCCCGGGAAAGGGCCTTGACTTTGAAGCCGCTTTCAATAAGCGGTACCCATGAAAGTTCTTCCGGCAGCCCGGCTTCCCTGAGAGCCTTGACAATCAGGGGTCTGTACTTTCCGGATCTGCGGTAGGCTTCGCTGAAGAACCTTTTTTCAGCCCCGCGGGTGAAAAGTCTGATTTCGGCTTTGATAAAGCGATTCATTTCCAGCGGGATTTCATTGTGGTTGCCGTTGACCACTATATTGCGGGAAGCGTATATCTCCAGTATCCGTTTGGCTATCAGAAAGCGCAGGTCCTCTTTCTGCTGGACATAAGCCTCTTCTTCGGCCGGATCGATGGACACGATCAGCGAGTAGGCTTTGTCCAGGGCTTCCAGTGCGTTGTCCAGTTCACCCTTTTGCCAGAAATCCTGGGCGGCCTGGCAAAAATCCAGGGCCTCGTCGAGTTGTGCCTGGGTGCCGGCCGATGTGTTTGCGGCGGCATCTTTTGCTGCCGGGGCCAATTGCTCATGACCGACGTTGTCGCGATTTGGAATTTCGGTTCCGTCTGAAACCTGGCCGGGTGCGGCGATGTCAGATGATGGAGGTGGGTTGGCCGGGGACACCTGGCTGCTTTCGGGCATGTCTGTGCTTTCCCCGTCTGCGTCCGGTTTCTGATCAGTGTCAATTGACGGCCCGGGAGGCTCGCAAGACGGTGTCCGGCCGGCATTGTCGTCGGTCCCGAGGTTGCGTCTGCATCCGCTTACAGCACACAGAACGAAGCAGCACAGGGTGATCAATATTATTGCACTGATGTGTTTGATAACCGAAAAGGGAAAGCTGTGGGTGCAAGTCATGGGATATACGGGTTCTCCAAAGTAGAAGTGAGCGGCATCGAGGCACGATTACACGACAGCCCTCTCTTGTGTCAAGCATTTCTGCAGTCTGCCCGGGGTATAATCGGTTCCGATCAGGAATTCTTGATGACCGTACCCGGGCTGACTGAAACGGGCCGGGCTTATGTTTCCCGCCGTTGAGCCTTTGTGTCAAGTTCGCAAAAAGAAAGTTTCAAGCCGTCATAATTGTGGTTGCCAGTGCCCCAAAAGTATGTTACAGAAACCGGCTCCTGAAATGCGGTAAGGTAAATTGCCGCCTCTTCAGGGGAGTCTCTTGGCGCCGGGTTTTATAACCAGGGGCTTTTTTTTAAGTTATTGTGATTTTTTACTTGAAATTTTATTGATAAACATTTAAGTACAACAATTTTAGTGGTAAGGGCCAAAGTGCCTGCGAGTTCTTTGAGATGCGGACAATTTTCGGAGCTGTGGCCAGCGTAGCTCAGCTGGTAGAGCTACTGATTTGTAATCAGTGGGTCGGGGGTTCGAGTCCCTCCGCTGGCTCCAGGAATTGCCAATGGTGGGGTTCCCGAGCGGTCAAAGGGAACAGACTGTAAATCTGTCGGCGAAGCCTTCGGAGGTTCGAATCCTCCCCCCACCACCAATCGATTGCATGCAACGCTCAATGTAGGAGATTACCGTTTACGGGATCGTTTCTGACTACATGGCTTCCGGCATTGGTGCACGCCGCCAGGGTTCGGGTTGACAACGGGCGGAAAAGGTTTGTAGGTTATAGATGCTCTATGATTCACTGTGCGCCGTAGAAAAAAGATGCAAATGCGGGAGTAGCTCAGTTGGTAGAGCTTCAGCCTTCCAAGCTGAATGTCGCGAGTTCGAGCCTCGTCTCCCGCTCCATCTTTGTTTATTTTTTTTTAAGGACCCGCTGGCAGCCGTACAATCAGAACTGAAAATCCTATTGTAATTGTATTCTAAGCCCACGTAGCTCAGTCGGTAGAGCGCTTCCTTGGTAAGGAAGAGGTCCACCGGTTCAATTCCGGTCGTGGGCTCCATTTGTCATTTTGCGGCCTTGGAGATGCCGGCAGCAAGCGGCAGGATCGCCGCCCACGCGGCAGCCGCCTTAGCAAATTAAAGAATATTCACATACTAGGGAGGACAAGCGATGGCGAAGGAAAAGTTTGAGCGCAAGAAGCCGCATGTGAATGTGGGTACGATCGGCCACATTGACCACGGGAAGACGACGTTGACGGCGGCGATCACGAAGCATATGGGATTGAAGGGGATGGCCGATTTTGTGCCGTTTGATCAGATAGACAAGGCGCCGGAGGAGAAGGAGCGCGGGATTACGATAGCGACGGCGCATGTTGAGTACGAGACGGCCAAGCGTCATTATGCGCACGTGGACTGTCCCGGGCATGCGGACTACATCAAGAACATGATCACCGGTGCGGCGCAGATGGACGGAGCGATATTGGTGGTAGGTGCCGACGACGGACCTATGCCTCAGACGCGGGAGCACATATTGTTGGCGCGTCAGGTTGGTGTTCCGCGGATAGTGGTATTTTTGAACAAGTGCGACATGGTGGATGACGAGGAGCTGATCGAGCTTGTCGAGCTTGAGTTGCGGGAGTTGTTGGACAAGTATGAGTTTCCGGGCGACGAGACGCCGATCATCCGTGGCAGTGCATTGAAGGCGCTTGAGAGTGACGATCCTGACAGCGAGGAAGCCAAGTGCATATTTGAGCTGATGGATGCGATAGACGAGTTTATACCGGATCCGCAGCGAGACATAGACAAGCCGTTTTTGATGCCGATCGAGGACGTGTTCAGCATATCGGGACGAGGGACGGTTGTTACCGGTCGGGTGGAGCGCGGTATCATCAGGGTAGGCGACAATGTTGAGATAGTGGGGATACGTCCGACGCTCAAGACGGTGTGCACCGGTGTTGAGATGTTCCGGAAGCTTTTGGACGAAGGTCAGGCCGGAGACAACATAGGTGTATTGTTGCGCGGCACCAAGCGAGACGAGGTAGAGCGTGGACAGGTGGTGGCGGAGCCCGGTTCGATCACGCCGCACACCAAGTTCAAGGCCGAGTGTTACATATTGAGCAAGGAAGAGGGAGGGCGTCACACGCCGTTTTTCAGCGGATACCGTCCGCAGTTTTATTTTCGGACCACCGATGTGACCGGAGTATTGACGTTGCCCGAGGGAGTTGAGATGGTAATGCCCGGAGACAACGTTGCCATAGAGGCGGAGCTGATAACGCCGATCGCCATGGAAAAGGAGCTGCGCTTTGCCATTCGGGAAGGCGGACGGACGGTCGGCGCCGGTGTGGTGAGCGAAATCATCGAATAGACTAGGAGTCGGCTGTGAGAGTGATTGTTACCCTGGCTTGCACCGAGTGCAAGCGCAGAAACTATACCACTACGAAAAACAAGCGCACGACGCCGGACAAATTGCAATTCAGCAAGTATTGCCGGTTTTGCCAGAGACACACGATGCACAAGGAGACAAAGTAGCCCTGTCCGTGCCTTGCCGCTGGATTTAGCATTGTATTGGTGGGGGCTCCTCAGGTTTGCTGCAGGCCAGTAGCTCTAACGGTAGAGCGTCGGACTCCAAATCCGGGTGTTGGGGGTTCGAATCCCTCCTGGCCTGCCATTGTTCAGGTTGTCCCTCCGGCAAGTGAAAACGGGGTGTGCCTGTTATTCACCGGAGATGTAAAAGGCGGGCTTTAAGCAGCGGGAGTACAATGGGACGCTTACATAAAAAGAAGAATCCAGAGAAAAAAAAGAAAAAGCAGGGCAGGGCGCGTGAGGCGGGCAGACCCGAAGGCGGTTATGTCAAACAGCCAAGGGCGGTTTCATCGGCCCGGCGCATGCCCGTGACGGCCAGGGCCAAGGGCGCCAACAAGGAAAAAAATTTTTTCCAGAAAAGCCTCCAGTTTTTGCGGGAAGTCAAGGTCGAACTGAAAAAGGTGACCTGGCCCACCCGCAAGCAGACCCTCGGGTCGACGGTAGTGGTCATAATCCTGGTAATGATTATTTCGCTTTTCCTGGGTCTGGTGGATATGGGGTTGTCCAGCCTGATACGCGTTGTACTTCGTTAGGAGACACGACCTGTGGCGCAGAAAAAATGGTATATCGTTCACGTTTATTCCGGCTTTGAGAACAAGGTCAAAGCCGCCTTGGAGGAACGGATAGCCGCGTCTCCACACAAAGACAAGTTTGGCGAGGTAATCGTGCCGACCGAAGAGGTCGTCGAGCTGGTCAAGGGTAAACGCAAGACATCTTCGCGCAAGTTTTACCCGGGCTATCTCCTGGTGCGCATGGAACTGAACGATCAAACCTGGCACATCGTCAACAATACAGCCAAAGTAACCGGCTTCCTCGGTGGTCGGGAAAAACCTGCACCCATCACCGATGATGAGGCCGAGCGTATTCTAAGAAGGATGGAGGCCGGAAAAAACAAGCCCCAGCCCAAGTACCATTTCGAAGAAGGCGATGAGGTCCGGGTTATCGACGGACCGTTTGCCAACTTCAACGGAACGGTCCAGGAGGTCAATCCGGAAAAAGGAAAGATAAAGGTACTGGTCAGTATTTTCGGCCGTTCCACGCCTGTGGAACTGGAATTCGTGCAGGTCACCAAAATGTAATCGAGTCAAAAAGGATTACGGGAGATTTCAGCAGAAAATGGCTAAAAAGGTATTGGCTCAGATCAAACTTCAGGTAGAGGCGGGCAAGGCGAATCCGTCTCCCCCCATCGGGCCGGCCCTGGGCCAGCACGGTGTTAACATAATGGATTTCTGCAAGGCTTTCAACGCCCGCACGGCAAACGACGCCGGCATGATAATCCCGGTGGTCATCACTGTTTACCAGGATAGATCGTTCACCTTTATTACCAAGACGCCCCCCGCATCGGTACTGTTGAAAAAGGCAGCCAAGATTGCCAAAGGCGCAAGTGATCCCAAAAGGGACCGGGTCGGAAAGGTCACCCGGGCTCAGCTTGAGGAGATTGCCAAGATAAAGATGGTCGACCTGAACGCCAATGACATGGATGCGGCCTGCCGGATAATAGCCGGTACCGCCAGAAGCATGGGAATTGAAGTGGTTTAAGATAGATGGCAGGGCCGGCGCCCTGTAAACGCCCGGCCCGTGGCTCGGCCGGTGCGGCCGCCTGCCGAACCGAAAAATCGATGGTAAGGAGTGATTGCGAAAATGCCTAAACGAGGTAAAAAATATCGACAGGCACTCAGCATTGTCGACAGGCAGAAAAAATACGATTTTGTCGAAGCCGTGGAATCGGCCATCAAGACGTCCTATGCCAGATTCGATGAGACGATAGATATGGCCGTAAGGCTCGGAGTCGATCCGAGGCATGCCGATCAGATGGTCCGCGGCACAGTGGTCCTGCCCAATGGTACCGGCAAGGAAGTGAAAGTGCTCGTGTTCGCCAAGGGCGAAAAGGAAGCTGAAGCAAAAGAGGCCGGTGCCGATTTTGTAGGCAATGATGATCTTATCGAAAAAATCAAAGGCGGCTGGTTCGGGTTTGACAAAGCCGTGGCCACACCTGATATGATGGGGTCGGTTGGCAAGATCGGCCGCTTGCTCGGGCCTCGCGGCCTGATGCCCAATGCCAAGACCGGCACGGTGACCTTTGACGTTGCCAAGGCTGTTGAGGAACTCAAGGCCGGTAAAATAGATTTCAGGGTGGAAAAAGCCGGTATCGTGCATGTTCCCATGGGCAAGGTTTCCTTTGGTGTTGAAAAGATAATCCAGAACATCGCCGCATTCCTGGAAACAATAATCCGTTTGAAACCGACCTCCAGCAAGGGAACCTACCTGAAAGGCATCGCTATCTCGACGACTATGGGGCCAGGGATAAAAATCGATACGGCATACGTCAAGAACCTTATCAAGTAGCGGTCGTTTATTTGTTGTGCCAACCTGCCCGCTTGACACGACTTGTGAATCCACAGAAAGAGAGCAGGTAAAGGCTATTGGATCGGCCATGGGCTTGGGGTTCGGGCCTGAGCCTGAAACCGGCCCGGTCAGTATCAACAGGTAATCACTAGATCAAGCTGTCAAAGACCGTAGGTGCACCATGGCAGCAGGCCGACGGTGTATAATTGGTTGACCCAGCCTACCGAGACAGCGGGGAAAAGCATCGGGCCGGAGCCGAAAAAAAGAGCCCCGCGCCCGTTGACGTCCGTTAAGTTCCATCGCGGCGCCACAGATGCATCCTCCGGTTTTTGCAGCGATGGAAGGAGGTGTGAAAAGAGATTGAACCTTGAAGAGAAAAAACAAATCGTAACGGAGCTGAAGGAGCGATTAGCCAAAAGCAAGGTCGTCATCGTAACCGATTACAAAGGCCTCAACGTGGCCGATATGACTACTTTGCGGCGCAAGCTGCGCGAGGCCCAGGTCGAGTATCAGGTGGTCAAGAACACCCTGCTCCGGCGGGCGGCCGAAGGCACCGAGGCCGAGCTGATCGAGGATAATTTCGTCGGCCCCAGTGCAATCGCTCTGAGTTACGACGATCCGGTTGCTCCAGCCAAAGTCCTGACAGATTTTGCCAAGGAAAACGCCAAGCTGGAGATCAAGATCGGCGTAATGAACGGCAAGGTAATGGATCTTGCCGCCATCAAGGCGTTGTCGGCCCTGCCGTCTCGCGAACAGCTTCTGGCTCAGGTGCTGGCGGCGATGAATGCCGTGCCGACAGCCTTTGTCACGGCGTTGAGCGATGTTCCCAGGAGGATGCTCAACGTGCTTACGGCCATCAAAGACCAGAAGGAAAAAGAGGCGGCCTGATTCGCATGATCCAAAAAAATCAGAAAATTTTTGGCTTGCAAGACCAAGAATAGCAGCAGTTCAAACATCGGAGGACAAGCAACAATGGCAGACATAACCAAAGAAGACCTTATTGAATTTATCGCCAACATGTCGGTTCTGGAACTTTCCGAACTGGTGAAGGAGCTGGAAGAAAAGTTTGGTGTTTCCGCAGCCGCGCCGGTGGCCATGATGGCAGGGGCGATGCCCGGCGAGGCCGGCGGCGAAGCAGCCGAGGAAAAGACCGAGTTCGATGTTGTCCTGACCACACCCGGCGACAAGAAGATCGCCGTAATCAAAGAGGTGCGGGCAATTACCGGGCTGGGCCTGAAAGACGCCAAGGAGCTGGTCGACAGCGCTCCCAAGGCCGTCAAGGAAGGCGTCTCCAAGGAAGAAGCCGAGAAAATCAAGGCCCAGCTAGAAGAAGCCGGCGCCCAGGTCGAACTCAAGTAGCGGTCCGCTGACAGGGCAAATGCCATGTAACCAGCTGATGTTGCAATGATAATATGAGTTGCGAAAATGGGGTGGAAAGGGCTCGGCTCTTTTATCCCATTTTCGCGTTTCCTAACCCAATCGTTTCAGGCTTAGCCGGCTCCCTCCGGCACAGTCGAGCCGGGCTTCAAGCGTAACGCAAAAACGCCCAAACCAAGTGTGGAGATACCATGGCGGAAAGGCTTTCGGTAAACAAGCGTATCAGGAAAAATTTCGGTAAGATCAAAAAGATAGTAGAGATACCGGATCTTATCGGAATGCAAAAAGAATCCTACAGGCGTTTCCTGCAGATGGACGTGCCTCCCGAAAAGAGGGAGGACATCGGGCTGCAGGCCGTCTTCAAATCGGTATTTCCAATCAAGGATTTTACCGGAAGTGCCTCCCTGGAGTTCGTTTCGTACCGGTTTTCCGAGGTCAAACACAGTGAAGATGAGTGCATCCAAAGAGGTATGACCTATGAACTGCCGGTCCGGATAACCGTGCGGCTGGTTGTTTATGACGTGGACAAGGAAACCGGTGTTTCCAATATCCGCGACATCAAGGAACAGGAGATATATTTCGGCACCATCCCGTTGATGACCGACAAGGGGACTTTCATAATCAACGGAACCGAAAGGGTGGTCGTCAGCCAGCTGCACCGATCTTCCGGTGTCTTTTTCGATCACGACAAGGGCAAGACCCACTCGAGCGGCAAGATAATATACAGTTCGCGCATAATCCCGGTGCGCGGCTCCTGGATCGACATGGAGATCGACCCCAAGGACATCGTCTATATCCGCATCGACCGGCGCCGGAAGTTTCCGGTCACCACCCTTTTCAAAGCCTTCGGATATTCGACCGAGGATCTGCTGGCCTATTTTTACGAGACCGACACCATCAGCATTGAAGGCAAAAGGGTTTTCAAGTCCTTCGACCCCGGACACGTCAAGGGACAAAGGGCGACCCGCGACGTGACCAATCCGGAAACCGGTGAGGTCATTCTCAAAAAAGGGCGCATGTTTACCCAGCGGGCCATCCGCCAGATAAAAAACGCCAAGATACGGCGCATTCCGATTGCGCCCGACGAGCTGATCGGCAAGGTGCTTGCCAAGACCATAGTCGATCCCAAGACCGAAGAGGTCATCGCCGGTTCCAACGAAGTCATCGACGAGGAGATCCTGGAGCGTCTCAAGGAAGCCGGAATCAAGGAGTTCGAGATTCTCACCATAGGCGGGGTCTCCACCAGTGACTCCATCCGCAAGACCCTGCTCCTGGACAAGGTCAACAACAAGGAAGAGGCCCTGATCGAGATCTACCGCCTGATGAGGCCCGGCAACCCCGCGACCCCGGAAGTGGCCCAGGATTTCGTGGATCATCTCTTTTTCAAATCAGCCTATTACGATTTGTCCGGAGTCGGACGTCTTAAGATCAACCTGCGCCTGGGTATCGATACGCCGGTCAACCTGCGGACCCTGCGCAAGGAGGATATCCTGCTTACCGCCAAAACCCTGATCGAACTGCGCGACACCCAGGGCATGGTGGACGACATAGACCACCTGGGCAACCGGCGTGTCAGGGCGGTGGGCGAGTTGCTGGAAAACCAGTATCGCATCGGGCTGGTCAGAATGGAAAGGGCCATCAAGGAAAGAATGAGCCTTCAGGAGGTCGATGCCCTGATGCCCCACGACCTGATCAATCCCAAGCCGGTATCGGCCGTGGTCAAGGAATTTTTCGGCACCAGTCAGCTCTCCCAGTTCATGGATCAGACCAACCCGCTTTCCGAGACCACCCACAAGCGCCGCCTGAGCGCCCTGGGCCCCGGCGGTCTGACCAGGGAAAGGGCCGGTTTCGAGGTGCGCGACGTCCATCCTTCCCATTACGGCCGGATCTGTCCCATTGAAACCCCTGAAGGCCCCAATATCGGCCTGATCGTTTCCCTGAGCACCTACGCCCGGGTCAACGATTTCGGTTTCATCGAAACTCCTTACCGGGTGGTGCGTGATGCCACGGCCACCAAGGAAGTACGCTTTCTCAGCGCCTTCGAGGAAAAGGATCATCCCATCGCCCAGGCCAATGCCCCCCTGGATGAAAAGGGGCGTTTCGTCAACGAGATCGTGACCTCCCGGGTTGCCGGCGAGTTCATGATGATCGAGCGCGACAAGATAGAGCTGATGGACATTTCCCCCAATCAGCTCGTCAGCGTGTCGGCTTCCCTGATTCCTTTTCTGGAAAACGACGACGCAAACCGGGCTCTGATGGGTTCCAACATGCAGCGCCAGGCAGTGCCTCTGATGAAGAGCGAGGCTCCCCTGGTGGGCACCGGCATCGAGGGCGTAGTGGCCCGGGATTCGGGTGTGGCGGTGGTTGCCGAACGCAACGGGGTTGTGGTCGACGTGGATGCTGCGCGCATAGTCATCAGGCACGACCCCGGGGACAACGGCGGCAACGAGCGGCACGTGACCATCTACAATCTGTCCAAATTCGTCCGTTCCAACCAGAATACCTGTTTCAACCAGAGGCCCATAGTCCGCAAGGGCCAGAGGGTTTACGCCGGCCAGGTGATTGCCGACGGCCCGGCCACCGACCAGGGGGAACTGGCCCTGGGCAAGAATGTGACCGTGGCCTTCATGCCCTGGGGAGGGTACAACTTCGAAGATTCGATCCTGGTCAGTGAACGTCTGGTGCGCGACGGAGTATATACATCGGTACACATCGAGGAATTCGAGGTGGTCGCCCGGGACACCAAGCTCGGAAAAGAAGAAATCACCCGCGACATTCCCAACGTTGGAGAAGAAGCTCTCAAGAATCTCGATGACAGCGGCATCATCCGCCTGGGCGCCGAGGTAAAGCAGGGCGACATCCTGGTGGGCAAGATAACGCCCAAGGGTGAAACCCAGCTTTCACCGGAGGAAAAACTGCTCCGGGCCATTTTCGGCGAGAAGGCCGGCGACGTGAAAGACACCTCCCTGAGGGTTCCTCCGGGGGTGGAGGGTATTGTCATCGACGCCAAGGTCTTTTCCCGCCGGGGTACTGAAAAAGACGAACGCACCCAGCAGATAGAGGCGGCCGAGATAGCCGCCATGGAAAAAGACCGGGATGACCGGCTCAAAATCACCGAGATGGTCGTCCGGGAACAGCTGACAGAGCTCCTGCAGGGCCAGAAGGTTGCCGCGGCGGTCAAGAAAGGCAAGAAGGTTCTGCTTGCCAAGGGAGCCGAGATCACGGCCGAGGCCCTGGAGCAGATCCCCATGGCCCAGATCGAGGGTATCGTCCTGGAAGATGCCGGTCTGACCGAGAAAATGCACGATCTGCTGGAAAAATACCGCCGTGAATGCGACCGCTGCCGCCAGGAATTCGAACATCAGATAAGCCGTTTCGAACGCGGAGACGAGCTACCGCCGGGTGTGATCAAGATGGTCAAGGTCTATGTGGCCATGAAGCGCAAGCTTTCGGTGGGCGACAAGATGGCCGGCCGTCACGGAAACAAGGGCGTTGTGTCCCGCATCCTGCCCATAGAGGATATGCCCTATTTTGCGGACGGCACGCCGGTGGACATGGTGCTCAACCCTCTGGGGGTTCCCAGCCGCATGAACGTGGGACAGATCCTGGAAATTCACCTGGGAAGGGCCGCCAAGGGGCTTGGCGACCAGATCAACCGCATGCTGGAAGAAAACAAGCTCAAAGAGCTGCGCAAAAAACTGACCAGAATATTCACAGCCGCCGAAACCACCAGCCTGATCAAGAAGATGGACGATGACGAGCTTGTGGAACTGGCGGAGCAATACCGTGACGGTCTGCACATGGCCACCCCGGTCTTTGACGGCGCCAAGGAAGAAGAGATCAAGGGCCTGCTGGATGAGGCCGGGCTGGAGACAAGCGGACAGGCGACCCTTTACAGCGGACATACCGGCGAGCCCTTCCACGGGAAGGTCACCGTCGGGACCATGTACATGCTCAAGCTGCATCATCTGGTCGATGACAAGATTCATGCCCGCTCCATCGGACCCTACTCCCTGGTTACCCAGCAGCCGCTGGGCGGCAAGGCCCAGTTCGGCGGCCAGCGCCTGGGAGAGATGGAGGTCTGGGCCATGGAGGCATACGGCGCGGCCCATGCCCTCCAGGAATTCTTGACGGTAAAGTCCGACGACATGGCCGGCCGGACCCGCATGTACGAGAAGATCGTCAAGGGCCAGAACGTGCTCGAGCCCGGGTTGCCGGAATCTTTCAAGGTTCTGACCAAGGAGCTTCAGGCTCTGGGCCTTGATGTCACCTTGCTGGAGGAAAAAGACCTTTCGTAAACAAAACAGGGGCCGGATAAAGATCCGGACCCATTTTCCGGAAGGAAAAAAATATGGAAACACTGTACGATTTTTTCGCTAAACCGACCGATCCGCGTCAATACGTCGGTGTCCGGCTCGCCCTGGCATCTTCGGAACAGATCAGGCAGTGGTCCTACGGCGAGATCAAGAAGCCGGAGACCATCAACTACCGCACGTTCAAGCCCGAAAGAGACGGCCTGTTCTGTGCCAAGATCTTCGGGCCCACCAAAGATTACGAGTGTAACTGCGGAAAATACAAGCGGATGAAACACCGCGGTGTTATCTGCGAAAAATGCGGGGTGGAGGTCATCCAGTCCAAGGTGCGCCGCGAGCGGATGGGCCACATCGAGCTGGCCTCGCCGATTTCCCACATCTGGTTTCTCAAGAGCCTGCCCAGCAAGATCGGCAACCTGCTGGACCTGACCCTGAAGAACATGGAAAAGGTCCTTTACTTCGATTCATATATCGTCATCGATCCCAAAGAAACACCGCTTACCCGTTGCCAGCTGCTTTCGGAAGAAAAGTACCGCGAAGCGCTGGAGCTTTACGACGGCAAGTTCGAGGCCGGCATCGGAGCCGAGGCGGTCAAGGCCCTGCTGGAAACCCTCGATCTGGACGCGCTCTACAATCAGTTGCGCGAGGATATCCGCAGCACCAACTCGGTCGCCAAGCGGCAGAAGCTTTCCAAGCGGATGAAGATCGTCGATGCCTTCAGGCGCAGCGGGCTGGATCCGGCCTGGATGATCATGGAGGTCATCCCGGTCCTGCCGCCCGACCTGCGGCCCCTGGTGCCCCTGGAAGGCGGGCGTTTTGCCACTTCCGATCTCAACGACCTGTACCGCCGGGTGATAAACCGCAACAACCGGCTCAAGCGCCTGGTGGACCTCAAGGCCCCGGATATCATCGTGCGCAATGAAAAGCGCATGCTCCAGGAGTCGGTGGACGTACTTTTCGACAACGGGCGCCACGGACGGGTCATCACCGGCACCAACAAGCGTCCCCTCAAGTCCCTGAGTGACACCCTCAAGGGCAAACAGGGACGTTTCCGCCAGAACCTGCTGGGTAAACGGGTGGACTACTCCGGCCGGACGGTTATCACCGTGGGACCGAACCTGCGGCTGCACCAGTGCGGGCTACCCAAGAAGATGGCCCTGGAGTTGTTCAAGCCGTTCATCTACTACCGCCTGGAACAAAAAGGGCTGGTCTCCACCGTCAAGAGCGCCAAGAAGATGGTGGAAAAGGAAGTCCCCGAGGTCTGGGACACCCTGGACGAAGTCGTCAAGGAATACCCGGTCATGCTGAACCGGGCCCCGACCCTGCACCGTCTGGGAATTCAGGCCTTTGAGCCGATCCTGATCGAGGGCAAGGCAATCCAGCTTCATCCCCTGGTCTGTACGGCCTTCAACGCCGACTTCGACGGCGACCAGATGGCCGTTCACATTCCGTTGTCGGTTGAGTCGCAGATAGAGACCAGGGTTCTGATGCTGTCTTCCAACAATATTCTGTCTCCTGCCAACGGCAGCCCGATCATCGTTCCCAGCCAGGACATCGTTCTGGGCACATATTACATGACCAGGGCCATCGACGGCAGGAAAGGCGAGGGCAAGGTATTTGCCAACCTGGACGAGGTCCGCAGCGCCTATGACAGCCGTCAGGCGGACATGCATGCCAAGATCACCGTCAGGATAGACGGCAAACGCCATGAAACCACCGTGGGCCGGATTCTGCTGTGGGAGATAATGCCCAAAGACAATCTCATGGGCCTGCGGCACCTGATGGTCGCCGAGCAGGAACTGGCCGAAGAGCTGCGCGAAAAAATAGTCGCCGGCCAGGATTTCATCGCCCTTGTGAGGGAACATTCCACCAGCCCGGACAAGGAGCTGGACGGCAATATCGGTCTGCTGCGCAAAGACGAATTCAAGCGGATCTACAATGCCGAGGACCAGATCATCGACGAGCTTTACAGCCTGGAGGAAGGCCAGGTCAGCGGCGTGATCGCCGATGACCAGGGCTATCATCTGTTCCAGGTGGTGGAGAAGAGGCTCGAAATACCGTTTGAAGCGGTCAACAAGGTGATGGACAAAGGCTCCTTGCGGGAATTGATCGACTTTGCCTACCGCAACCTGGGCCCCAAGGCGACGGTTATTCTTTCCGACCGCCTCAAGGATACCGGCTACAAGTACTCCACCAAGGGCGGCCTGTCGATTTCCATCGACGACATGATCATCCCCGATGCCAAGTGGGGCATCATCAAACAGGCCGAACAGAAGGTGGCGGAAATAGCCCGCCAGTACAACGAGGGCTTGATTACCCAGGGCGAAAAGTACAACAAGGTGGTCGACATCTGGGCCAAGGCAACCGATGACGTGGCCAACGAAATGATGGAGGCCATGAAAAGCGCCCCGGTGCTGGACGAAAACGGCAAACCGGTGCTGGACGAAGACGGCCGGCCCCTGGTTGCCGAAAGTCTCAATCCGATCTACATGATGGCCGATTCCGGTGCCCGCGGCAGCAAGGACCAGATGCGGCAGCTGGCCGGTATGCGCGGACTGATGGCCAAGCCTTCCGGCGAGATCATCGAGACACCCATCCAGGCCAACTTCCGCGAGGGCCTGTCGGTGTTGCAGTACTTCATTTCGACCCACGGCGCCCGTAAGGGGCTGGCAGATACCGCCCTGAAAACCGCCAACTCCGGGTATCTTACCCGCCGTCTGGCAGACGTGGCCCAGGATTGTACAATTACCGAGGTCGATTGCGGCACCATGGCCGGCGTGGAAGTCGAACCGCTCATCGAAGGCGGTGAGGTCATCCAGCAGCTGGGAGAAAGGATCCTGGGGCGCCACGCCCTGGAGGATATTCTCGACCCGTTTACCGACAAGGTCCTGATCAAGGCCGGTGAAGAAATCGATGAGCAGGGAGTGCAGCTGATCGAAGATGCCGGCATAACCAAGGTCAAGATCCGGTCGGTTCTCACCTGCCAGACCAAGTACGGCGTCTGTGCGACCTGCTACGGCCGGGACCTGGCCCACGGCAACCGGGTCGAGATCGGTCAGACCATCGGCATCCTGGCCGCCCAGTCCATCGGCGAGCCGGGCACCCAGCTGACCATGCGCACCTTCCACATCGGCGGTACCGCCAGCCGGAGGGTCGAGCAGGCCGACATACGGGCCCGCACCGAAGGCACCATCAAGTTCATCGACCTAAAGGTGGTCAAGAGTGCTGAAAATCACCTTGTGGTCATGAACCGCAGGGGCGGTGAGTTTGCCATTATCGGCAAGGCCGGCCGGGAACGGGAACGCTTTCCGGTCATCTACGGCGCCCACATCCTGGTTGAAGACGGCCAGAAGGTGAAACCGGGCGACCTGCTGGCCACCTGGGACCCGTTCACCACCCCCATCATCACCGAGGTCGACGGAGTGGTCAAGTTCGGGGACCTCATTCCGGGCAAGACCCTCCAGGAAAAGGTCGACCCGGTGACGGGCAAGTCCATCCGGACCGTAATGGAGTCCAAGACGGCCGAGGAGCGGCCGCGGATCTCCATCAAGGGGCCGGACAACAAGACCGCCAAGCTGCCCGGAGGATCGGGCTACGCGCGGTACATGCTGCCGGTCGAAGCCATCCTGATGGTGGAAGAAGGCGACGAGGTAAGGGCCGGTGATGTTATCGCCAAGCTGCCCCGGGCGACCACCAAGACCAAGGACATCACCGGAGGTCTGCCGCGGGTGGCCGAGCTGTTCGAGGTCCGCAAGCCCAAAGACGTCGCCGTGCTGAGCGAGATCGACGGTTATGTCACCATCAGCAAGGCGACCCGCAAGGGCAAGCAGAAGATAACCATTACCCCGGCCGATGTCGGCGAAAAACGCGAATACCTGATTCCGCGGGGAAAGCATATCAACGTTTACGACGGAGACTACGTAAAGGCCGGTGAGCCCCTGGTCGGGGGAGCGGCCATTCCTCAGGACATACTGCGGATCAAGGGCGAGGTGGCCCTGGCCCGCTACCTGGTGGACGAAGTCCAGGAAGTCTACCGGCTCCAGGGCGTGCGTATCAATGACAAGCACATCGAGGTCATAGTGCGCCAGATGATGCGGCGGGTCAAGGTCATAGATACCGGTGATACCGATTTCATCGCCGAAGAGCAGGTGGACAAGATCACCTTTGAGGAAACCAACCGCAAGGTTATCGCCCAGGGCGGCAAGCCGGCGACGGCCGAGCCTTTGATCCTCGGGATAACCAAGGCCTCCCTCAGTACCGACAGTTTCATATCGGCCGCCTCTTTCCAGGAGACGACCAAGGTACTGACCGATGCCTCGATTGCGGCCGCCGTGGACTACCTGAGGGGTCTGAAGGAAAATGTCATCATGGGACGCCTGATCCCGGCGGGGACAGGTTTGCCCCAGTATCAGGGAATGGAAGTCACCCAGGTCTGATGGTGACCTGACCGCGCCCGGCATTAGAAGGGGCCCGGGCGCCAAAAAAGAGATCGGGTAACAATAAAACGCTTGACAATTTGGGCTCTTCTATATACACAATCGCTTTTTGTGTAGACGGCTCAATTTTGCTGTATCAAAGGCTCGAGAGGAAAATATGCCGACGATCAATCAGCTGGTCAGAAAAGGTAGAAAGAGGATCAAGAAGAAGACCAATACACCTGCCCTCAAGGGTGCTCCCCAGAAGCGGGGTGTGTGTACCAGGGTATATACTTCGACTCCCAAGAAGCCCAACTCGGCCTTGCGGAAAGTGGCCAGGGTGAGGCTGACCACGGGAATCGAGGTGACGGCCTACATCCCCGGTATCGGTCATAACCTGCAGGAGCACTCGGTCGTGCTGGTGCGTGGCGGCCGTGTCAAGGACCTGCCGGGTGTGCGATACCATATCGTACGCGGCACCCTGGATACGTTGGGGGTCGAAGACCGCCGGCAGGGCAGGTCCAAGTACGGCGCCAAGAAGCCCAAGTAACCGGTGCGCGCAGGCAGTGGTCAAATGATCCATTTTCCCACACAGATGATGGTGTAACTTATGCCCAGAAGAAGAGAAGTTCCAGTTCGCCCCATAATCCCGGATGCAAAGTACAACAGCAAGCTGGTGGCCAAGTTTATTGCATCCATTATGCGGGATGGTAAAAAGAGCGTTGCAGAAAGGTTGCTGTACGGTGCTTTTGACATCATTGAGCAAAGGGCCAAGGAGCAGCCCCTGCGGGTATTCGAAAAGGCCCTGGAGAACGTCAAGCCCGCAATCGAAGTCAAATCCCGGCGGGTTGGCGGTTCGACCTACCAGGTGCCCACTGAGATCCGGCCTTCCCGGCGCACGGCGTTGGGAATTCGGTGGATAATCAATTTTGCGCGAGGCCGCTCTGAAAAAGGATTCGCAGCCAAACTGGCGGGCGAGCTTATGGATGCGGCCAACGGTCGTGGGGCGTCGATCAAGAAAAAGGAAGACACCCACAGGATGGCCGAGGCCAACAAGGCTTTCGCCCACTACAGGTGGTAGTCTGGCAGACGGGATCGACGGTCGCGCGATAGGTTTTAAATCCAGTGGAAGACGGAATTTAAAACCTATCTTTTTGTCTAAGAGTACAAGCCCGTTCAAGGGGAGGACAAGCGATGGCGAAGGAAAAGTTTGAGCGCAAGAAGCCGCATGTGAATGTGGGTACGATCGGCCACATTGACCACGGGAAGACGACGTTGACGGCGGCGATCACGAAGCATATGGGATTG
>Ga0256835_1000209_pt1 | contig 46988 bp, 42 predicted proteins | sample PIR30metaG_FD_185972 | JGI IMG/M metagenome (GOLD analysis project Ga0256835, IMG submission 185972) | Hydrothermal vent microbial communities from East Pacific Rise, Pacific Ocean - PIR-30 | ecosystem: Environmental > Aquatic > Marine > Hydrothermal vents | place: Pacific Ocean: East Pacific...
TAATATAACCGATAAATTTTATATTGAAACAGGCGGCATACCGATGCCCGGTATTTGGTTTTTAACGGGAATAAAAGTCGGGGTGGGATAAACATTTAAAAAAGGATGAATTATATTGTTTTATCCTATAATAGTTTGAAATTTAAGAACTTATACTCAGAGAATGGAACCAATTTGATAGAGTTTTAATCATCTGTTATAATTGCTCTTTAATAATCAAGTTAAAGGAGGCGCTTATGAAAATACTTGTAACCGGAGGAGCCGGTTTCTTAGGTTATCATACTGTTAATAATTTTTATAAAAAAGGGATTACCGAAATTGATATTCTTGATATCGCTGATTATATAAAGGAGGAGTATCCCGAAACAATAAGATATCATAATGTTGATGTTCGCGATAAAGAAAATCTTGAAAAAGTTATTAAAGAGGGGGGATACGATATTATAATCCATGAAGCAGCCGCACTTCCTTTATGGAGTAAAAAAGATATATATACGACAATGATAGACGGAACAAGAAATGTTCTTGATTTTGCCAAAAAATACGGAATTAAAAGAGTTATATATATATCTTCAACAGCTGTTTACGGCGTTCCCAAATATCACCCCATATATGAAAATAGTCCGAGAGTAGGAGTGGGAGCTTACGGAGAAGCTAAGATTAAAGCGGAAGATATCTGTTTTGAATATAGAAAAGAACTTATTGTTCCCGTTATAAGACCTAAAACATTCATAGGCACTGCAAGGCTTGGCGTATTTCAAATCTTATATGATTGGGTCGAGAGTGGCACGAGAATCCCTGTTATAGGTAACGGGAAAAACAGATATCAACTTCTTGAAGTTGAAGATCTTGTTGATGCAATCTATCTTGCGGTAACTTCCGATCCTGAAAAAGCAAATGATACTTTTAATGTGGGGGCTGAAAAATTCGGCACCGTTCGTGAAGATGTCGGGGCTTTATGTGATTATGCAAAGAGTGGTTCCAAAGTTTTACCTGTTCCTTCCATTTTAGTAAAACCTTTTCTTATGCTTTTCGAAGCTATGAATCTTTCCCCTCTTTACAAATGGGTTTACGGAACTGCGGATAAAGAATCTTTTGTTGATATAACAAAAATAAAGGAAAAACTCGGTTGGCAACCAAAATACAGTAATGCGGATGCTCTTATAAGATCCTATCAGTGGTATCTTGACAATAAAGATTCTATTCACGGAGAAGGGGTAACCCATAGAGTTGGATGGAATCAGGGGATTTTAAAACTTTTTAAAAAGATTTTATAAATTAAGATGTTTTTTAATCCGATTTTTCCGGAGCAATATGAAAAAAGGATTATAAAGCATTTTAATTATGATCAATATAAACTTGCCACATATTCAAAAGAGGTTAAAACACTCTCCGATATTTTCCTTAATAAAAAGATTATCCCCGATTATTTTCAAAAAGAACAGTTCTTAAGAGCATACTCCTTTTACTATTTCCCTCAAAATTATATAAAAACAAAATATCTTTTATCGATTATCTCATCAATTATAAATAAAAAAAAGAAAATAAATATTCTTGATTTTGGTGGGGGGCCCGGAAATTCCACTCTTGCTGTCAGAGATTTTGTCAAGGAAAAAGATTATAAAATTTTTTATTTTGACAAACAAAAAGAGGGTTATGATTTTCTAAAATCAATTGATGAAGATAAAAATATTATAAGAGTTGATATAAATGATTTGGAAGAAAAACAGGATATCATTATTTTTTCCTATACACTTAAAGAGACAGGTAAAAATATCATGAATATCATAAAAAAAATAAAAAAGAATATTAAAGAAGAAACTATTTTCATATTTCTTGATGCTCCCGACCCCGAAGTTTTAAAATTGATAAACAATATTAAAAAAGAGTTTATAAGGGAAGGTTTTAATATTATCTATCCGTGCAGAAGCGGTAATTGCCCTATTCTTAAACTTAAGGAAGAGGAAAGGACATGTTATACTCAGATAGAGTGGGTAATTCCTAATATTATCTCGGAGATAAACAGAAAACTTTTCTTCAGAATCAAATATCTTAAATTTTCCTCCTTGATAGTATCAAAAGAGATATATCCGATTAATTACCTTTTTGCAATCTCCCCCTATATAGGGGAAAAAGGGAAAGGGAAAATATTCTTTTGCTCTGAAAGAGGAAGGATTGAATTTGAACTTCTAAAAAAAGAGATTACGGAAAATAACCGAGAATTTTTAAACATTAAAAGGGGGATGGCTGTTGATATTGAGTTACCTCTTATTAAAGGTAATAAATTCAGACTCTCAAAGAAGAGTAAAGTTAAAATTATTGACAGAATAGTTTGATATCAAAGGATATCCCCCTCTTTAAGTCTTGCTCCGTTTATGAAATCATAGGCGGACATCACTCTTTTCCCCTCGGGTTTGACTTTCTTTATCAAGATAGTTTTCTTATCACCGCAAACAACGGAAAATCCCTCTCTCGTTATCTTTTTTATCTCACCGATTTCACCGTTTTTTAGCTCATCTCTTACAGCTTCAACAATTATCAATCTTTTGTTATTATGAAAAGTAAAAGCTGATGGCCAAGGGGTAAAGGCTCTGATCATTCTGAGTATTTTTTCAGAATCAAAACTCCAATCAAATTCACCATCCTTTTTATCTATCTTTCTCGCATAGCTTGCTTTTTCATCATCCTGTTCAACAGGGATAATAAAATCAATATTCTTTATAACTTTCACCAATTCCATCGCTCCCATGGAAGAAAGTTTATCTCTTATATCATAAGCATAATCTTTTTCCTCTATGTTTATCTCTTTTTGAGAGTAAATGGGACCCGCATCAAGTTTTTTTACAAGTTTTATTATGGATATCCCCGTTTTTTTATCTCCGTTTAATATTGCGGTTTCAACCGGTGAAGCCCCTCTTAATTTCGGCAATAATGAAAAATGAAGGTTCAAAGTTCCGAATCTCGGAAATTCAAGAATTTTAACAGGAATGATTTTTCCGTAAGACACTACAACCGCAATATCAATATCAAATGAAAAATATTTTTTTCTGAATTCCTGGTCAAGTTTCTCGGGTGTGAGGATATTTTTTATTCCTAATTCAATAGCTCTTTCTTTAACTATCGAAGGCATTAATTTTCTACCTCTACCTTTGGGTCTGTCGGGAGAAGTGATAATAGCTTTTATTACAAACTTCTTCGATAAAAGTTCGAGAGATTTTAGGGATACTTCGGAACTCCCCCAAAAACCAATCTTTCTTACCATCCCTCCTCTTTTCTCTGCTTTTTTAATCTGTTTAATACAAGTTTTTTCTTTATCGGGGAAAGATAATCTATAAACAGTTTGCCGTGAAGATGATCGAGTTCATGTTGGAAAACCCTCGCAAGAAGTCCCTCCGCCTCTATCTCTATCTCTTTCCCGTTAATATCCATAGCTTTTAATAATACTTTATATTTTCTTTTAACACTTTCGGTAATTCCCGGGACACTCAAACAACCCTCTTCTCCGAGCTCCGAACCTTCACTTTCCGTGATTACGGGATTTATTAAGACAAGCTTTTTACTCGGTTCTTCATTAAGTTTAAGATCCGCTATAAAAAACCTTTTTGTTGAACCAACCTGAGTGGCTGCAAGACCTATCCCTCTGTTTTGATACATCGTGTAAAACATCTTTTTTATAAAATCGACAAGTTCTCCGTTTATATCTTTTACCGGTTCGGTTTCTATTCTTAAAATCTCATCACCGACTTTATAAATTTTAAGTTCATCTTCTATAATCTCTATCTCTTTTTCTTCTTGATTTTTCATGTAAAATTTTACCCTATTTAATGGTATTAGTCAATTCTTATTTCTCTCGTCTCCTTACTTATTTTCTCTTTTAAAATACTCATCATTTATCCAGCTTTTGTAGAATAAGATACTCTTAATTTTCCGTTTTTCTCAAGCTCGTAAGCTTTTTCTGGATATTTAAACAGACAAATTAAAATACTGAAAACTAAATACCCTGCAATATCTATCAAATTAATCAATAATAATGAAAAATCATAATCATATTCTTGGTTATATGGCATTATATCATATAATATGAGCTTGACATTGTCATATTACTGTGCTATTATTAGCATGTTAATAAAATAATTGATAAAGGAGGTAAACAGATGAAATTATCACCATTGTATGACAGGGTTGTTCTTAAAAGAATCGAAGAAGACGAAGTTAAAAAAGGTTCTATAATTATTCCGGATACTGCAAAAGAAAAACCGCAGCAGGCGGAAGTTGTAGCGGTTGGCCCGGGAAAAGTTACCGAGGATGGTAAAACAATCCCTTTAATGGTTAAAGTCGGAGACAAAGTCTTAATCGGAAAATATGCAGGAAACGAGATTAAGGTCGATAATGAAGAATTGGTTATTGCAAGGGAAGATGAAATCCTTGCAAGGATCGAAGGATAATTAAGGAGGTAAAAAATGGCAAAAAGAGTAATCATAGGAGATGAAGCAAGAAATCAAATTTTAAAAGGCGTTGAGGTTTTATCAGCAGCTGTTAAAGCTACTTTGGGACCTAAGGGGAGAAATGTGGTTATTGAAAAAAAATTCGGTTCTCCCACTATCACCAAAGATGGTGTTACAGTTGCAAAGGAGATCGATTTAAAAGAGCCTATGGAAAATGTAGGCGCACAGCTTGTCAAGGAAGTAGCATCAAAAACATCTGATGTCGCGGGAGACGGAACAACCACAGCAACTGTTCTTGCTGAAAAGATTTATAAAGAGGGGCTTAAATATGTAAGTTCCGGTGCAAACGCAAATCTTATCAGAAAAGGGATAAACAAAGCTGTTGAAGCTGTTGTTAGCGAACTTATGAAAATCAAAAAAGATGTTAAGGGAGATATGATAGCTCAAGTTGGTGCAATATCAGCTAACAATGATATGGAAATCGGTAAAATAATCGCCGAGGCAATGGATAAAGTGGGAAGAGACGGAGTAATAACAGTTGAAGAAGCAAAATCTCTTGATACAACCCTTGATTTTGTCGAAGGGATGCAGTTTGACAGAGGATATCTTTCCCCATATTTTATAACTGATGCCGACAGAATGGAAGCAGCACTCGAGAATCCTCTCATATTAATATACGAGAAAAAAATCTCCTCTTTAAGAGATATGCTCCCCCTTCTCGAACAGATTGCTAAAACAGGGAAACCCCTTGTTATTATTGCCGAAGATGTAGAAGGAGAAGCTCTTGCAACACTTGTTGTAAATAAATTAAGAGGAACTCTTAATGTTGCAGCTGTAAAAGCTCCCGGATTCGGAGAAAGAAGAAAAGCCATGCTTGAGGATATAGCCATATTAACAGGCGGAAAGGTTATTTCCGAAGATATAGGTGTAAAACTTGAAAATGTGACCCTTGACTGGCTTGGTCAAGCAAAGAAAATAGTTATTGATAAAGAAAACACAACAATAATCGAAGGAGCGGGTAAAGAGGAAGATATTAAAGCAAGAATCAAACAGATAAGAACCCAGATTGAAGAGACCACATCCGATTATGACAGAGAAAAACTTCAGGAAAGACTTGCCAAACTTGCCGGTGGTGTAGCTGTTATTAAAGTGGGTGCATCAACAGAAACAGAACTTAAAGAGAAAAAGATGAGAGTTGAAGATGCAATGCATGCAACCAAAGCAGCCGTCGAAGAGGGGATAGTCCCCGGTGGCGGAGTTGCCCTTTTAAGAGCAGGCAGAGCTCTTGAAAAACTCAATCTCGAAGGTGATGAAAACATAGGTGTTTTAATCATAAAAGAAGCTGTAAAAGAACCTTTAAGAACAATCGCTAATAATGCGGGAAGAGAAGGAAGTCTTATAGTGGAAAAAGTTAAAGAGATGAAGGATGAAGAGGGTTTTGATGCTCTCAATGAGAAATTCGTTAATATGACGGAAGCAGGGATAATAGATCCTACGAAAGTAACAAGATCAGCTCTTCAAAATGCAGCCTCAATAGCAGGGTTACTTCTTACAACAGAAGCTGTTATAGTGGAACTACCCGAAGAAAAACCTGCGGCACCTGCAGCACCTCCCATGGATATGTATTAATCCGAAAAACAGATATAAAAAAAAGCGGGCTTTAATTAGCCCGCTTTTTTTGTTTACAAACAATTATAAAACCAGAATTAATTTGTTAAACACTCTCACAGAGAACTTTAAAGAAATTCATTGAGACAGGTCTCGTAATTTCTTGTAAATAATCATATTTTATGCTATATTTTTGTATTATAGGAGGAAAAATGGGTGAAAAAGTTAGTGTGATTAGCGTCGGATTTAATAATTTTGTTGCAAGAGATAAGATAATAGCCATTACAGCTGTTAATACCAATCCTATTAAAAGAGCGATTAGGATAGCTCAAGAGGAAAATAGACTGATAGATGCCACAATGGGTAAAAAAGTTAAAGCAGCTATATTTATTAATAGCAATCAATTGGTTTTATCCGCTTTAACACCTCAAACATTATATCTGAGACTTACAGAGGAATGAGTTCACCTCTCCTTTTTGTAATAACCGGAGTTTCAGGGGGAGGAAAATCAACTCTTATCTCTCATATTATAAAAAAATACGGTTTTTCTTTTTCCATCTCTCATACAACAAGAAAACCTCGTGAGGGGGAAATAGACGGAAAAGACTATCATTTCATAGATGAAAATAAATTTAAAGAGATGATTGAAAAAGAGCATTTTATAGAGTGGGCGAAGGTTTACGGAAATCTATACGGAACTTCAAAAGGGGAGATTAAAAAACTTTTCGATAAAGGTAAAAATATAATTCTTGATCTTGATATTCAAGGAGCAAATAATATAAAAAAGATTTATCCAGATTCGATAGCCATTTTCATATTAACCAAGAATATATCTGTTTTAAAAGAGAGACTCTTAAAAAGAGGGGAAAAGGATTTAGAAACAAGAATCATGAAAATCAAACAAACACTTAAAGAGATTGATAATTATGATTATCTGTTGATAAATGATGAGATTAAAACTTCTTACATAAAGATTGACTCCATAGTGGAAGCTGAGAGCATGAAAATAAAAAATCTTGATTTAAACAAGATAATAGATTCTTTTTGGGAAAAATGAAAAAGATAATTCTCGGAGTAACGGGCTCCATTGCATCATATAAAGCGGTTGAAATAGTTCGTTTGCTTAAAAAAAGAGGATATTCCGTAAGTGTTGTTATGACCCCCGATTCCGTAAACTTCATATCACCTCTCATATTTGAAATTATCTCGGAAAATAAAGTTATAATCGATCAATTTAAAGATTCGGATAATTATAAAGTTGAACATGTTAAAATGGCAAGAGAAACCGAACTTTTTGTTATTGCTCCCGCAAGCCTGAATACAATCGGAAAATTTACCTCGGGAATCGCTGATAATTTTTTAACACTTCTTTTCTTTGCTTACACGGGGAAAGTCCTTATAGCTCCCGCGATGAACACCGCAATGTATCTTCACCCTGTTAATAAAAAAAACATTGAATATTTAAAATCAATAGGTGTGGATTTCATATCTCCGTCGGAAGGTTCCCTTGCATGCGGAGAAGAGGGGGTGGGAAGACTTGCCGAACCTGAAGATATAGTTGATATTATTGAAAGCTATCTCGAAAAAAAACTTTATAAAGGAAAGAGGATACTTGTTTCCGGCGGAGGAACAAGGGAGAAGATAGATGATTTTCGGTTCATTACTAATCCCTCGTCGGGTAAAACAGGAGTTGAATTTGCAAGAATAGCGAGAAATTTCGGAGCTGAAACAACTCTGGTATCAGGGAAAAACAATCTGAAAATTCCGCAAGGAATCAATTATATTGAGATCGAAAGCGGGAAAGAGATGTATGAAGAGTTAAATAAAAAAATCAAAGAGGCGGATATTCTTATTATGTCAGCCGCAGTATCTGATTTTAAACCCTCCGATTATAAAAAAGGAAAAATCAAGAAAACAGATTTTTCTCTTAATCTGAAACTTGATAAAAATCCCGATATTTTAAAAGAGCTTTCCTTAAAGAAAAAAGGAAACCAGATTTTCGTGGGATTTTCAGCTGAATATGGTTTGGAAAAAAAAGAAGCGGAAAAAAAGCTTAAAGAGAAAAACCTTGATATAATAATACTAAATTCCATTAAAGAAAAAAATCTCGGATTCGGTTCAGAGGATAATCGCACTATCCTAATATTTAAAGACGGAGATATTATTGATACGGGAGTTATTTCAAAAAGGGAGCTTGCCAAATTGGTTTTGGAAAAAATATATGATAAATGGATAAGAAAAACATAGAGAAAATCTTGTATTTAAAAGAGTTAGGGGTGGAATACCTTTCAAAGGATATTATATATATATATTCTGATAATAAAATCAATAAAAAAGAGAAAAAACAAAAATTTAGTCAAAATAAAACAATAAACAATAATCCCATTATTAAAAAAGGGAAGAGAAAAGAGGAATTTCTTGAAGAGATAAAAAAAGAGGTTTTTTCCTGTAAAAAATGTCCTCTTTTTGAAACAAAGAAAAATTATGTTTTCGGGGAGGGGAGCATTAATGCTAACATAATGTTTGTCGGGGAGGCTCCCGGAGCTGATGAAGATATTCAGGGAAGACCTTTTGTTGGAAAAGCGGGGAAAAAATTAACAGAGATGATTCATGCCATGGGTTATAAAAGGGAAGAGATTTATATAGCAAACATTGTAAAGTGCAGACCCCCTGGAAACGCAACCCCTACCCCCGAGATCAGGAAAACCTGTTTTCCTTTTCTCCAAAAACAGATAGCAATTATTAAACCCAAAGTTATTATTACAATGGGTAATGTTGCAACCCAAACACTACTGAACACTAAACAGACTATTACAAAAATAAGGGGGAATTTCGGTTTTTATCAAAATATTCCTGTGATGCCCACTTATCACCCTTCGTATATAATCAGAAATTATACTATAAATATCAGAAAGCAATCTTGGAGTGATCTTCAAAAAGTGATGAAATATATAGATGAAAGCAATTAGTGTAGCGGTAAATATAAATACTTATAAGCAATTTTCCTACTATTACGAAGGGAAAGATGATATCTTATTCAAAAGGGTAAAAATTCCTTTCGGAAAATATCCTCAAACAGGCGTTGTAACAAATTATTTGGAGAACTATAAAGAGGGAAGATTTAAAACAAAAAAAATAATGGAGGTTTTGGACAAAAAAAGATTTATTGATAAAAAACATTTTAATTATCTTGATTTTATCAATAAAAAACTTTTACTCCCGCAGGGAAAAACCTTTAATCTTGCTTACCCTCCGTTTTATGATTATGAAGGGGAAATCAGTTCTTTAAAGAAAGAGGATAAAAACAAAAAATCTGAAAAGGATATTTTAACTCTTGATATAGGATTTTCTTTTGAAACGGTTTTAAAAAGTATTAAAGAGGATATTAAATCGGGAAAAAAAATAAAGCTGGTTTTTCCCGATTATTTTCTTTTAAAACAATTTTCCGCTTTTATGAAGAATATTAACGGATTTTTTTATTCTGAAATTGCTAAAGGTGGCAAACGAAAACAATTTTGGGAAAAATATTTAAAAGGAGATTTTAATGTAATCTCCGGTATCCTATATCCCCTTTTTATCCCTGATTTTGACAAAACAATCTATTATATTATAGATGAAGCTCCTTTAAAATTTAATCTTTTACACCCGTTTCCCGTTAATCTTACAGATATCGCTTTTCTAAATTATCATAAGAAAAAAAATCTGAGATTTTTTTCCCTTGCCCCTTCAATAAAAACTTACAAATTTGTAAAAGACAACAATGGAATTATAAAAAAAGAGAAGGTAAGAAAAAAAAATATCTATTTTGCTAAGCATAAAAACAGAGTTTTACCCAAAGAGATTAAAGAGGAGATAAAAGATCATCTTCAGGATAAAAAGATTCTCCTTATTGTTAATAGAACAGGGGTTAAAAATTATCTGTATTGCCCCCGTTGCAAAACCATCGCCCTATGCCCGAAAGACAAAACACCTTTGAGTTTTGATGAAAAATCGGATATTGTCTTTTGTCCCGCATGTAAAAAAAAGTTTAAATCTCCGATGAAATGTGAAATATGCGGACATAATTATATTATTATAAAAAAAAGGGGGACAAACACTATTAAAAATTCTCTTGAGAAATATCTTTTCGAATCGGAAACATCAGATAAAGAGGATAAGGGGAAATTGATAGAAGTTTATTCAAGAGGGGTTGTCGGTAAAACAAAGGAGGAGGAGAAAATATTTAAAAGATTTAAAAAAGGAGATACTTCCGTTCTTATAGGGACCAATCTTGCAATTAAACCTTTTGAATTTCAAAACCTTACTCTTATAATATATTTTTATCCCGAGCTTGATTTGTCCAATATAAATCCTGAAAACTCGGAAAAAATTTTTTATAATCTTGAATCATTGAACAGAATGATTGGTGAAAACGGAAAGATTATAATAAAATCGGATTACCCCGATTTTTATGTTATCGATGAGTTTAAGAATCATGATTATGAACATTTTTTTAAAACAGAGCTTGAGATCAGGGAAAAATTGGAATACTTCCCGATCCGAGAATTTATAAAGATTGAAGTTAGAGCTGTTAAAAAACAAAGCGGTCTTAAAAAGATAAAAAAATACAGAAAACTATTGGAAGATAGTAAGGGAAAAATAGAGATATTCGGACCTTTTCATTCCAAAAAAAAGGATTATTCCTCTTTTTACCTTATTTTAAAAGCAAAAGATATGGATAATTTATTGGATGTCATCGGTAATAAAATATTACCGGAATCGGATAATTCCACACTCTTTCACATTAACAGATTATGATTTCCATTATTTAACCTAAATCTCAAACAAGGTGCACTTGAAGAGGCGGTTATAATAGTTTACAATATGGATTTATCGGAGGTGGAAAATGGGAGATAGAAAATGGGTAGAAACAATAAACCTACCTAAAACAGAGTTTCCTATGAAAGCGAAACTTAATCAAAGAGAGCCTGATTTTTTAAAAAAATGGGAAGAGCTTGATATTTATAATAAGCTCAGAGAAGAGAAAAAGGATTCCCCTATATTTATCCTTCATGATGGTCCCCCGTATGCAAACGGTCGAATACATCTCGGGCATGCACTGAACAAGATACTTAAAGATTTCATAGTTAAATATAAGACTATGAGAGGATTTAATGTTCCTTTTGTTCCGGGTTGGGATTGTCACGGATTACCAATAGAAAAAAAAGTTGATATTGAGCTTGGGGAAAAGAAAAAAGGGATGAAAAAGATTGAGATACGAAAAGAGTGTGAAAAATATGCAAATAAATATATAGATATACAAAGGGAAGATTTTAAAAGATTGGGAGTTTTCGGAGATTGGGAACACCCTTATCTTACTATAGATAAAAATTATGAATACCATATATTAAAATATTTTTCCTCTTTTGTAAAAAACGGAAATGTTTACAGAAAGAAAAAACCTATATATTGGTGTGCGAGTTGTCAGACAGCTCTTGCAGAGGCTGAAATAGAGTATCATGATCATAAAAGTCCTTCTGTCTTTGTCAGATTTAAAATTAAAGATATTGAGAAAAAATTTCCCGAATTTAAAGATAAAACAAGTTATGTGATAATTTGGACTACAACACCGTGGACTCTTCCCGCTAATCTTGCGGTCGCTCTTCACCCGGATTTTGAATATGATATTTTTGAATATAATGGTGAGTATTATGTTTCCGCATCAAGGCTTGTTCCCGTAATAGCTGAAAAATTCGGATGGGGGAATTATAAAACCATTAAAAGGGTTAAGGGAAAAGATTTTGAAGGTTTAAAGGCTCAACATCCTATTTTTGATGACAAAGATTCTGTTTTTGTTCTCGCCGATTATGTTACTCTTGAACAGGGAACAGGTTGTGTTCATACTGCTCCCGGCCATGGTGAAGATGATTATCTGACCGGTCTCAAATATAATCTTGAAGTTTATGCTCCCGTCGATAACGAGGGTAAATTCGATAAAACCGTTCCCAAATATCAAGGGATTCATGTTTTCAAAGCGAACAGTATGATTAAAGAGGATTTGAAAAAAGAGGGAAAACTCATATATGAAGAGGATATTTCACACTCCTATCCCCACTGTTGGAGATGTAAAAACCCGATTATTTTCAGAGCAACCGAACAATGGTTTATCTCTCTTGATAAAGGGGAGTTAAGAAAAAAAGCAACAGAGGAGATTAAAAAAGTCAGATGGATTCCCGAATGGGGAGAAGAAAGGATAAAAAACATGGTTGAAAACAGACCCGACTGGTGTATATCAAGACAGAGGTCCTGGGGTGTTCCTATCCCCGCTTTTTATTGTAAGGATTGCGGAGAAACAATTATAGATGAAAATATTGTTTTAAAAGTGGCTGACATATTTAAAGAAAAAGGTTCAAATTCATGGTTTGAACTTGATGCAAAAGAGTTTTTGCCCAAAGATTACAAATGTCCCCATTGTGGTTCCGATAATCTTGTAAAGGAGGAGGATATCCTTGATGTATGGTTTGAATCCGGTGCAAGTCATTCTGTTCTTGAATACAGAGAGGGGCATAAATACCCCGCGGATATCTATATAGAGGGAAACGATCAATACAGAGGGTGGTTTCAAAGTTCTCTTCTTGTGGGAGTTTCAGCTAAAAACAATTCCCCCTATAAAACAGTTATTACACACGGATGGGTTCTCGATGAAAAGGGGAGAGCAATGTCAAAATCCATGGGAAATGTTATAGAGCCTCAGGAGATTATAAAAGATAAAGGGGCGGAGATAATAAGACTGTGGGTTGCAATGGTAAACTATAAGGAAGATCTTAAACTCGGAAAACAGATTTTAAGCACCCTCACTGACGCATATAAAAAGATAAGAAATACATGGAGATTTATGCTCGGAAATCTCTCCGATTACTCTTTTAAGAAAGAAGACGGGAAAAAGGATCTTTCCGTAATAGACAGATATATCCTTTCAAGGTATGTGGAATTGCAAAAACAAATCATCGAAGCTTATGAAGAGTTTCAATATTATAAAATATATCATCTTATCTATAATTTCTTTGTTATTGATTTGAGCAATTTTTATCTTCATATCACAAAAGATAAATTATATTGTTCCGCTCCTGCGGATCCCGAAAGGAAAGGGATTCAATACACTATGTTTAAAATATTATACGGGACTCTGAAATTAATGGCACCTATTCTACCATTCACCACCGAAGAAGCCTACGGCTATCTCCCTGATTTTGAAGGTAAAAAACAGTCGATTCACCTTGAATCTATTGAAGAGGAAGAGAATAAATGGATTACGGATGAAGAGAATAATGAGATATTGAAAATCATGGAGATAAGAGAAGTGGTCCTAAAAGGGATAGAAACAGCAAGAGAAAATAAAAAGATAAAAGATTCCCTTGAAACAACACTTTTTATAGAAGTTCCCGAAGAATATCTTCCTGTTTCCGAAAAATACGGTAAGTATTTTAAAGAACTCTTTGTTGTATCTGATATTAGTTTTAAAAAAGGAAAAGAGATAAAAGTCTCCGTTGAAAAGTTTGAAGCTGAGAAATGTCCGAGATGCTGGAATTATTCCACGGAGATAGGTAAAGACAGTGATTATCCGGAACTATGCCCGAGATGTGCATCCGTTATGAGAAGAATTGAGAAATGAAGAAAAAACACACTGTTTTTTTAGTATTCGGATTCGTAATCTTTATCCTTGATCAACTATCAAAATCATATATTGATAAAACAATCCAAATCTATCAAATAAAATCGATAATTCCCGGATTTTTAAGGATAACCAAAACTTATAATAAAGGGGTTGTATTCGGATTCCTTAACGGGATGAATAATCCTATTATAAGTAATATCATTACAATAATCTCAGTATCAGCTTTGATTATTTTAATATATCTCTTTTTAAAATCAAATACATCTTTTATAGCCGAATTATCAATGACTATGATTGTTGCGGGAGCCATAGGTAATATATTTGATCGGATAGTCAGAGGAAGAGTTGTTGATTTTATAGAGGTGTATTATAAAAGATTCAGTTGGCCTGTTTTTAATATTGCTGATTCTTTTATTTCTATCGGCGTGGTTCTTTTAATTTTGTGTGAACTAAGGAGGAAAGATGCATCCGATACTAATTAAAATTTTCGGAATTACAATTTATACTTATGGCTTTATGTTTGCTCTCGGTCTCGGATTAGCGATTTATCTGTCTATTCTAACGGCAAAAAAGGAAAATATTGATCCCGATAAATTATCGGATATGATTTTTTGGACTGTTATAATAGGGATAATAGGGGCAAAGCTTCTGCTTGTAATAACAAATCCGGAAATGCTGAAATCAAGCCAAGCATTTATGGATATTTTAAGATCGGGTGGAACTTTTTACGGAGGTATAGTATTCGGTCTTCCTTTTGCGGTATGGTATGCTCACAGAAAAAAACTTCCTTTATTAAAAATATCCGATATAATCGCCCCTTATATTGCTCTCGGGCATTCCCTCGGAAGATTGGGATGTTTTTCCGCAGGTTGCTGCTACGGGAGAGCCACCAACTCTTTTCTCGGAGTGATGTTTAAAAATCCCATAGCACATGAAAATACCGGGGTTCCGCTATATACAAAGATATACCCCACGCAATTGATGGAATCCATCTTAAATTTCCTGAATTTCATAGTTCTTTTTATTTTTTACAGAAAGAAAAAATACGATGGAACGGTTTTAATACTCTATGTGATGAATTATGCGGTTATCAGATTTTTCATGGAATTTTTCAGAGGAGATGTTGACAGAGGATATGTTTTCGGAGGGCTGTCTCATCCTTGGACATCTTTATCCATTCCTCAGTTTATATCTTTAATAGGGTTTTTCGGTGGCCTTTTCTTGTGGTTGAGGATAAAGAAGAAAAACAGCAAATCATAAAAGTATCTTATATCCCCCAAATTTCTCAGCTCTTTGTTTTAATTCTTTGGATTTTAATATCTTTAACAATAAAGAATAATTATCTGTTTCCGAAAAATCCTTTAAAAACAGAAGTTCATATTTTTCATCGGCAATCGGAATAAAATCAAGCCCGAGAATTTTGGCAACCGCCATAATCCCTATCCCGCAATCAGCTTCCCCTCTCTTAACAATTATACCTGTTTCAAGATGGGTAAAAACCTCCCTGTCATACCCTTTTATATCATCGGGTTTAATCTTTTTTTGTTTTAAAAGATAATCAAACAATATTCTTGTTCCCGAACCTCTCTGTCTGTTTATAAAAGAGAGTCTTTTTTGTTTAAGATCCTCTATTTTACTTATCCTTTTCTCCCCTTTTTTCACTAAAAACCCTTGTTGTCTCATAAGAAAAGGTAATCTTACATATCTATCTTTTTCTAAATATTTTTCAATAAAGGAGGTGTTGTATTCCCCCGTTTTTTCATCCAAAAGGTGGATTCCGGAAAAATGGGTTATTCTGTTTTTTATGGCAGTCAGTCCCCCGAAAGAACCGACATTAATTATTGAAATATCTTTTATCCAATCCCTCTTTTTCATGATATCTCTTATCTCCGAGATTAAAAAATCATTTGAGCCGACAAAAATTATTTGATTGTCTATATTTTCTTTTTTAATAAGAAGGGTGATATCTTTTTTCTCCCCCTTGTTTATCCCCTCTACATCCTCTTCTATCTCCAAAATTCCGTTTTTTTCGATGAAAGGGGTTAATACCGACGAACCTCGTTTGAGAGGATAAAAATAATAATCATTTGATATTTTCCCTGTTTTTATTTTTATAAATTCTCTCATCCCGAGCTTGGAGAATATTTTAAAAGCCGAAATTGCTTTGATTTTTTCATTGGAAAAATTGTATAAAGTAAAAAAAGATGATATCTCTTTGATAAATTCATTTAAAACGCCTGCGGCAGCTCCGGGATATCCGGGTAAACAAAAAACAGGTTTTTCCGCTATTTCTCCGAAACAAAAAGGTTTTCCCGGGATATAATTAACTCCGTGGAAATATATTTTACCTTTTTTTTCTATGAGAGAGGGGATAAAATCTTTTGACCCCGAAGATGTTCCCGCTGAAAAGAAAATAGCATCATATTTTTCGATATTATCATCCACCTCTTTTTCTATATCATTTACAATATCCTTTATAATCGGAGATACATCAACTTCAAACCCCCATTCTTCAAGATAACTCTTTATAAAAAGTGTGTTTGTTTCATAAATTTTATTATCTGTTAAAGGGTTATCCCGTTCAACTATCTCATCTCCGGTAGGGATAATTAACACCTTCGTTTTTTTTAAAACTTTTATTTTGTTTACTCCCGCTGCAAATAATAAAGCCATTGTTTCAGGCAAAATTTTAGTGTAAGAGGGTATTATCATCTCCCCTTCGGATATATCTTCCCCTATACTCCTCATATTCCCGTAAAAAGGGATAGGGGCAAAAATTTCCACCTCTTTTTCCGATATTTTTCTGATATTTTCTATCATTATAACAGCATTGAATTTTTCAGGAATAGGATAACCTGTATTTACAAAAACAAAATCTTCCTCGATTTTAAGTTTAACCGGTTTATTGGGAGTTGCAAAACCGGTATCTTCGTATCGAACGGCTATTCCATCCATTGCCGAAGTTGTATAAGGGGGAACGGATTTCAGGCTATAAACAGGCTCCGCAGTGATCCTGCCGAGCGATTTTTCAGTTTCTATTATCTCTTGTTCAAGCTTTTTCAGAGGGGACAGTTCTTTTAATTTTTTTTTAAGTATCTCTTTGGCTTTAAAAAAATCTGTTTTGCTGAAATAGATTTTTCTGTTAAAATTCATAATACTCCACCTCTTCTCCTTCGTAAACCCCCTCCTTATTTTCGGAGATTCTTATAAACCCGGTTGATTCTTTTATAAGTGAAATTAATCCTGATTCTCCCAAAAGGGGGCGGACAAAATATCCGTTATCTTTTTTATATTTTATGCTCGGGATAAAACTTTCTCTTCCCACTTTTTTAGATAGGTTTCTGTCAACGGGAAGATAACCCGAAGGGGTGATTTTATAATTATTTCCCCCCTCCATTTTAAGAACAAGGGGTAATACTATGGTATAAGCGGAAATAAAGGAGGAAAGAGGATGACCGGGAAGTCCTACGAATATTTTATTTTCCCCCTCACCGAATATAACAGGTTTTCCGGGAGAAACTCGCATACCGTGGAAAAGAATTTTGGAAAATCCGGATAAAACATCATAAGTTATATCTCTTGTCCCCATGGAACTTCCACCTGAAATCAGAAACAGATCAAATTTATTAAGATTTTTTTCAATTATATTATAGAGTTCATTATAATCATCTTTTATTATTCCCAAGAAAACAACAGTCTCATTCATTTCTTCCAAAAGTCTTGACAAAATAAAAGAATTGGTATCTCTTATTTGACCTTTTTCCCTTGTTTTTGTTTTATAATCTATTATTTCATCTCCGGTTGATATAATTCCTATCTTTAATTTTTTATAAATTTTAAGAGAATATATACCGGAGGCAATCAATGCCTGGATACTATTATTATTTAAAATCTCACCTTTATTAACTATAATTTCACCTTTCCCGTAATCTTCATCAAATAATATGATGTTTTCCCCTTTTCCGACAGATGAATAGATTTCAACCCATTCATCGGATTCCTCACAATTTTCAATCATAACAACTCCGTCAGCCCCTTCGGGAATAGCACCGCCGGTTGATATTTTAGCAGCTTCCCCCGAATTAAGTTTTATTTCGGAAATCTCTCCCATTTTAATCTCCCCTATGATTTTAAGAACGGAGGGGATTGATGCGGAAGCCCCTTTAACATCTTCGGATTTAACCGCATAACCGTCAACAGTGGATCTTGAAAAGCCCGGGATATTCTCTTTGGCAAAAATATTTTCAAAGGAGATATGGTCTCGAGCGGTAAAAACCGAAGATATTATATAATCATTTTTAAATTCAAGATTATCAAGCAGATTTTCCCATTCAATATAAGATATTGTCTTTAAAAATTCTTTCATAATGTATTATCTTATAAAACGGGAAAAAATTAAAGTTTATCCTTTTTCAAAGAAGAATAATAAATTATCCCCGCGATAAGGTAAAATAGTGCGGAGAAGAATAAAACAATGGAAAAATTCCAATTGATAGCTATAATTATTGTTAAAACAGAGCCGAGAACTGTTGCAAAAGCATTCGCTCCCCAAGCCCAACTAATAGTATGTTTCTCTTTTTCCCCGAGATAATTTATCCCTGTCGGGAAAAACATCCCCATAAAAAATCCGGGAATGGAGATAAGGATAAAAGTTATTAAGAATCTATAAATAAGCCTAAGATGAATAAGAGAAGATATGATTTTAAAAAGGGTCAGAGAATAAAAAGAGATAATGAAAAAAAGAAAAATCCCAAGATACAGAATTGTTTTTTCTCCCAATCTTTTTTCAACCTTTTTAGCCGCAAGGCTACCAAGACCGGACGCAATAAGCAAAGATGAAATTATCGCCGAAATAGAATATGCCGGATTTCCAAGATATAGTTGAAAAATTTTAATCATTATAATTTCAATCATTATAAAGGACAATCCGATTAGAAAAAAATAACTTATTATATTAAGAGATGCCTTTTCTTTTGATGAAAATTTTAACGGAAGAATGATTAATATAAGAGGGAGTAGTATAGACAATATTAAAACCGAGAGATAAACCGTATTAGAATAAATTATACCCCATTTTATAACCCCTTCGGCCATACCTTTAACATACACATTTTTGAATTTGAACTGTCCGATTTTATTAGGTTGATTAAAATAGGGTGAGTTATCATAAACAGGAGACAAATTAACCGAAGATTCCTTTATGGCTTTTTTATAATCAGGCGATATTATTCTATAATAAATATTGTTTTTTTTAATAAAGGGGGAATAAATCACCTCTTTTTTACCCGCGAATTCGGTTAAAATTTCAACCTCTTTTTTTGTTATATCCCCTTTTTTCATAAAGAAAAAGTTAAATCCTTTTTTTGCTTGAATAATAAAAAATTTTTTTTCGGGATGTTCCACATCCATCTCCCTAAGTGCTTGAAAAGCGGTGGAAAAAAGTCTTTCTCCGAACCAATGGACAATGGTAACATAACCGTCTTTATTTAAATGATTCCAATAATCTTTAAAACTTTCCACCGTATAGATATATGCTTCGGCTATACTTAATCCCCCTGATAATAAAATATCCGCATTATGGGAATTCACCATTTGTATTACATCGAACTTTTGTTTAATCCTTTTAATAACACTCCTTCCCTCATCATTCAATAAAATCACATTAGGTCTTCTGAAAATATTACCTATATATCTTGAATATTTTGTTCTAACAATAGAGCATATTTCGGGATCCATCTCAACTGCGACAATCTTTTTAACTTTATGAGACAAGGCACACAGAACCTCATATCCCCCCGAAGAACCTATAATCAAAGTGGCTCTGTTTTTTGTTAGTTGATACGGAATCGCTTCTTGTGACCAATTAATTACTCCGAGCCTTCTTAAATTACCGTTAAAACTAACAAGCCAAGATTGCATGGTTCCCGCATCTATCCAAACAACTTTTTTGTTTTTATTTATAAAAGGGGAAACATCTATCTTGTTTATCGGACTCCATTTACTATATTCGATTGTCTTATTGTAATAATGTAAAAGATACGCCCTTTTAACCATTTTAGGAACAATGGGAAAAATCTTTTGACTATATTTAAACATAATCATAAAACTAAATAAGATTAATCCCAAAGCAATTATTTTTTTTGACTTTTTAAGACCGGTAATTAATATCCATGATATAGCCAACAGCAAAAAGATTAAAATAATGATTTTTGAAGGACCGTATTTTGTTATCAAGGGAATAATGGCTATTCCACCTATTGCAGCTCCGACAAGATCCACGAAATAAAGTTTTCCTATCTCGGACGAATATATTGTAAATATAAGAACGAGCGAAGCTCCGGCAAAAAAGAATGGAATTATTAAAATAATCACATTTAAAAAGAATAAAAGAAAATTTGTAATAGGATTAAAAAGATTTAAAAAGTCTATGTTGGTTAAAAGTGTCAGTTTATATATAATCGGTAACATTATTGCATAAGATATTAAAAAGAATTCAAGATATTTTATTGCATTTTTACTTTTCGTTATTTTTTTTATTGATAAATAAACACCGCTTAGTCCGTAACCGAACATGGCGAGAGAGATCATTAAAAAAGCAAATGAGCTTGTATATATTACGGAAAAAACTCTCGTATATAAAATTTCTATTAAAACAGTAGAAAAAGTTATTACAAATATTGTAAAAAGTAGATTTATTTTTTTCATAATTCCTCCGATAATTTGGTTCTTATTATATTATATAATATAATCAATAGCAATATGGTTATTCCCAAATCCTCAAATAAGAAAACCTGAGAAAGAGGCGATACAAAAAAAACAAGAGTGTAAACATGATGTTAATGATATCTTTATTTAAAAAATCAGAATCAACTTTTAAAGAGCTTTTGAACCTCTCAAGGTTATTGATCACTCTTACAATTCACAATATTCCACTTTCCATTACTTGATTTTTTTCCTGTTTTCATATATAAATATGGTGGCGACGGAGAGGTGCTGGAGTGGCTGAACAGGGTCGCCTGCTAAGCGATTGTCCCGTTAGGTCGGGACCGTGGGTTCGAATCCCACCCTCTCCGCCATTAAAAAAATGTCTGACAAAAAAAAAGAACTTACCCCTGTGATGAAGCAATATCTTTCAATAAAAGAGGGATATCAGGATACTATTCTTTTATACAGGATGGGGGATTTTTACGAACTGTTTTTTGAAGATGCGGTTGAGGGGGCTAAAATTCTTCAAATAGCATTAACATCAAGAGACAGAAACAAAGAGAATCCGATTCCCATGTGTGGTTTTCCCTATCATGCTGCGGAAAATTACATAAAAAAATTGCTTGAAGCGGGGAAAAAGGTTGCTGTCTGCGAGCAAGTTGAAGACCCGAAACTTGCAAAAAAAATAGTTAAAAGGGAAGTTGTAAAAGTTCTCACACCGGGAACAGCTCTTGAATTTGAGAATCAAAAAGATAATATCTTCATAGCTTCCATATTCCTTAATAATTATAATTGGGGGATTTTCATAATAGATATATCCACGGGGGAAGCTTATTGCACAGAGGAAAAAGAAGATATCGGATTTAAACGACTTGTCAGGGAACTTGATAATTTTACACCGAGGGAGATAATTGTTTCGGAAGAGGAGGAGGGTGATTTTTATAATATTCTTGAAAAACTTTCCTATACGGATATTATCCTTAATACTGTGGAGGAATGGTATTTTACATATGAAAACGGGATAAAAGAGATTAAACAGAATTTCAGTGTTTCAACTCTTGAAGGTTTCGGTATTTCCGAAAAAGAGATGATTTTATCTGCGGCAGGCGGAGTTTTCAGATACCTGAAAAAGATAAGAAAAGAGAGTTTGCCTGAATTTAAAAGTATAAGAAATTACGAAAAAAATGATTTTATGATATTGGATTCCATTACTCAATCAACACTTGAAATTTTTAAAGAATCACGATACAAAAGAAAAGAGGGTTCACTTTTCGGTATTCTTGATAAAACACAAACAAGTATGGGAAGCAGAACTATAAAGGGATGGCTCATGCATCCTTTATTATCCCCCGGAAAAATTAATAATAGGCTTGACGGGGTAGAGGAATTAACAAAAAAAACAATTTTAAGAGAGGACCTGAAAGATAGAATTAAAAATATATATGATCTTGATAGATTATCCTCTAAGATATCTTCGAAAACCGCCAATCCCAAGGATTTGATTTCACTGAGAAATTCAATGGAAAATCTTCCCGAGATAAAATTATACATGAAGCAGGGGGAAAGTGATATTTTAAAAGAGCTTTTTACCATGACGGATTCTCTCGATGATTTAAAAACATTTATTGATAATGCTATAACCGATAACCCCTCTCATACAATAACCGACGGGGGGATAATAAGGAAAGGGTATAATGAGGAACTTGATAAATTGAGAGAGATAGCTTTTTCGGGAAAGGAATATATTGCGCAACTTGAAGAGAAAGAGAAAAAGAGGACGGGGATTAATACTTTAAGGGTGGGATTTAATAAAATTTTCGGTTTTTATATAGAAATCTCAAAAGCGGCGGCAAGAGACAAGGAATTACCCGAAGATTATATAAGAAAACAAACACTTGTTAATTCGGAAAGATACATATCTCAGGAACTTAAAGAATATGAACAGATGGTTATGGGAGCCGAGGAAAAGATAAAAAAGATAGAGTATGAATTATTTATAGAGATAAGGGATAAAATTAAAAAAGAGATTAAAAGGATTATGCAAACATCCAAAGCGATTGCAACTCTTGATGCGCTTTTATCTCTTGCAACGGTAGCCGTCCGATACGGTTATAACAGGCCCATATTGTATGACGGTGATACGATAGAGATAATAGAAGGGAGACATCCTGTTGTAGAAATTATGAATAATTCCTCTTTTGTTCCCAATGATGCTCTTCTTGATACAAGGGAAAACCAAGTCATAATTCTTACGGGCCCTAACATGGGGGGTAAATCCACTTATCTGCGACAAGTTGCGATAATTAATCTTATGGCGCAAATGGGTTCTTTTGTCCCTGCGGCAATTGCAAAAATAGGAATAACGGATAGAATCTTCACCCGTATAGGTGCATCCGATTATCTCGGAGGGGGACAATCCACTTTTATGGTGGAGATGATAGAAACCGCTCATATTCTTCAAAATGCAAGTTCCAAAAGTCTCATTCTGCTCGATGAAATAGGAAGAGGGACATCAACTTACGATGGTATGGCTATTGCTTGGTCTGTAATAGAATATCTTCACAGTAACGGCAAAATTCGTCCGAAAACCTTGTTTGCCACCCATTATCATCAATTAACAATGATAGAAGATTATCTTAAAAGGGTAAAAAATTATCATATGACTGTTAAAAAAGGGAAGAAGGGGATTGTTTTTTTATATAAGGTATATAAAGGTCCGAGCGATGAAAGTTTCGGGATAGAGGTTGCAAAATTAGCCGGAATCCCTAAAGATGTTATAGACAGAGCCAAAGATCTGTTATTCAATATGGAGAAAAGAGATAATATACTTCAATATAAGAAAAAAGCGGATACTGTAAATGAACAAAGGTTACTCTTTTCTCAGAAAAAACAGGAGAAGGATTGTTCAGAGCATGAAAAAATAATGGAAGAGATTAAAAAAATAGATATCAATGAAATCACTCCGATTGAAGCCCTGACTTTTTTAAATGATTTAAAGAAGATGGTATAGTTTAGTTTTAAATCATAAATGATTATAACCATAAAGGATATCCATACTTTTTAATTATTCGAACGCTACGAAAACCATAAATGAAGAGGGAAAATTAGTGCGACGGGTGTAATATAGGACTATTGACCGAAAAGAGGAATTCGGATAAAATGAATTCTTCTATTGTTAAAGAGGAGGAAAAGATGGATAAACAATCATTATTTGAAAAAATCAACTCATACAAAGATGAAATGATAGATTTGCAAAAAAGGATAACTTCCATTCCGGCCTTAGGGCCTGAAAGCGGAGGTGAGGGAGAATATAAGAGAGCCGAATTTTTAAAAAAATGGATAAAAGAAAATCTTGGCATTAAAGAGATCATGGAGATTAATGCTCCCGATGACAGAGTCCCGTCCAAAGTAAGACCTAACCTTATATTCTTTTATCCCGGGAAAAACAATGATAAAACAATCTGGATAATGACCCATATGGATATTGTTCCCGCAGGAGATCTTTCTCAATGGAAAAACAACCCTTTTCAAGCCTGGATAGAGGGAGACAAACTTTACGGAAGAGGAGTCGAGGATAATCAACAAGAGATGGTTGCCTCTCTTTTTGCTTTAAAAGCACTTAAAGAGGAAAATATTGTTCCCGATTATAGAATCGGTATTGTTCTTGTTGCAGACGAAGAAACAGGCTCCGAATACGGCATCAGTTATGTCCTTGACAAAGAAGGGGATATGTTTAAAAAAGATGATTTGATAATAGTCCCCGATGCGGGAAGTCCCGACGGTTCTTTAATTGAAGTAGCCGAAAAATCCATCCTTTGGTGCAAATTTCATATTCATGGAAAACAAACTCATGCTTCAACACCGGAACTCGGGATAAATGCTCACAGAGCCGCCGCTCATCTTGCGGTTAAATTGGATAATCTCCATAAAGTTTTTGATAAAAGTGATTCTGTTTTTGATCCCCCTATTTCAACTTTTGAACCGACTAAAAAAGAGAAGAATGTTCCAAATATAAATACAATTCCTGCCGAGGATATCTTTTATCTTGATGCAAGGGTTTTACCCGACTATTCTTTAAAAGAGGTAAAAAAAGAGATTGAAAAATATTGTTCCGAAATTGAAAAAGAGTTTAAAGTTAAAATTGATATTGATTATCCTCAATATGCTGAAGCGGCTCCTCCTACTCCAACGGATTCCGAGGTTGTTGTAAAACTCGGAAAAGCGATTCGGGAAACTTTGGGAATTAAAACAAAAGCGATAGGGATAGGGGGAGGCACGGTTGCAGCGGAATTCAGGAGAAAAAATCTTAATGTTGCCGTTTGGGCTACTCAAGATGAACTTGCCCACGAACCCAACGAATATATTGTCATAGAGAATATGGTAAAAGATGCTAAAGTATATGCCACCCTTTTTATTCAGGAAAGTTGATGGATTATTATATGATTATTTCGACTATTGATAATAAAGAGATAGGGATTGATATGGCGAAAAATCTTATAAATAAAAATTTAGCGGCTTGTGTTAATATTATAGATCAAATAACTTCCGTTTATAAATGGAAAGGGAAAATGGAGACTATCAATGAATATATGTTATTAATTAAAACAACAGCGGATAAAAAACAAAAAACCATCGAAAAGATAAAAACTCTTCATCCTTATGAGCTACCGGAGATAATTAGCTTTAAGATAGAAGGTGGGGATGAAGAATATTTAAAATGGGTTAATGAAATCAGCGGAGGAAAAAAATGAGAAAAAATATTATATCTACCATAATTATGTTGTTTTTGGGATTCTCTTTATTAAACGGGAGCAGTATTCATCTGAAACTCGGATTTGGTTATAATGGGTATAATCTTGAGAATGTCAGCAATTATACGACAAAAGAACCCAAGTATAGTTTTGTAGGGGGAATCACAACTGAATTCACTTTAAGCAGAGCTTTTGCAATTGAAACAGGCGCTCTATATAAACATTACAGAGGCGATGTCGGGGTTAAATATCTTTTTGAGGAAACTAAAGAGATCGGAACATATCAGGCGAAATTTAAAACAAAATATATATCCATTCCAATACTATTGAAAATCTATTTTTTAAATGAAGAATTATCTCCGTATTTAAGCTTGGGGATTAATACCAATTTTTATCTTAGTTCGAAATATTCTTTTACGGATGAACAAAATACGGGATTAGGGCCCTATTCGGGAAAATACAAAAATATCAACCTCTTTCTTGATATAGCCTTTGGTGTTCTCGCTTTTCCCGATACTCTCGGAATAGAAGTCGAATTACATGTAACAAAAAGTTTTAGAGATCTGTATGATACGGAGGATATGAATTCTCCTAATATCAAACTAAACGGGATTGAACTTATTTTCGGAAAAAGATTTTAATAAAATGGTTTTGCAACAAATACCGATAAAATTTTCGTATATTATAATATGAAGGAATTAATAAAATACGGAAAAAAAATGGTGCTTTCAGGGCTTGTTGACTCTCACTTCGGTAATGTATCGAAAAGAATAGGTAATAATATGCTCATCTCTTTAACAGGAAGTATGCTTGACGAACTTGAGGGGGAAATAATAGAGGTTCCTGTTTTTGAAGACTCTTCGATAGATATAATAGCTTCAACAGAGATAAAAATGCATAGAGAGATATATAAAAGAACGGCGGCTCTTTCCATTTTACACGGACATTCCCCTTTTGCGGTGATATTATCAATGATAGAAAAAGGTAAAAGTATAAAACCCGAAGATTCCGAAAGCTTATATCTTTTACATGAGATTCCTCTTGTTAACGGGGGAGTGGGAACTGAAAAATTAGCAGAGAATGTGGCTGAAAAATTAAAAGAGCACAAAGGGGTGATTATTAAAGGGCATGGAACCGTTGCAAAAGGACAAACCGTGGATGAGGCGTTTGTAATTCTCTCAAGTATAGAGCATTCGTGCCAATTAAAATATTATGTTGATTTAATGAAAAAAACTGGAAATTAGGAGGTCGTCATGTTTATAAAAGAATTACGAGCAGCTTTAGAAATAATTTTTGACCCGGTTAGAATATTAAAAAGAGCGATTGAACTAAAAAAATACTGGATTCCCATGGCTATAATACTTGTGGTTTTATCAGCTTTTTCTTTTTATACCGCACCTATTCAACATGCAGACCAAGTGCAATATATTAATAATAATCCTAAGATCATGCAAAGATTAAGCCCCGAACAGATAGAAAAAATGAAGGAATATAATCCCTCAAAATTTATTCCTCAATTATTAATAACCATAATCGTTACAATCCCTCTTGCCATTCTATTTCTTGCAGTTTTTATAAACTGGTTTTCTCAATTGGCGGAAATTGAAATTTCTTACCTTACGGCTTTAACAATAGCCTCTTACACAAGTTATATTGACTTTTTATGGGGAAGTATTGTTAAAAACATATTAGCCATCATAAAAGGTTCTTATCTGTCGGTATCCACCTCTTTCACCCTTTTTGCACCTGGACTAACTTATAACTCAAAAACATACAAAATTCTTTCATCTTTCGATTTTTTTAATATGTGGAGTTATGTTTTAATAGCTCTGGGAATAAGTTTGCTCCCCGGTGGAACCATTAAAAAAGGGGCAATTATAGCAGGTGTGATTTTTATTATGAAAACAATCATTGTTATAGGTTTTTCCATGATTTTTTAATAAATAATCGGGAGGTAAAAAATGAAAAAAATCATATCATTTATTATTATCATTAGTTTTGCGTTGGTTTCTTTTTCAGCTTCAAAAATTGTAATTATGGGAAAAACAAACCCTTCGGAGATTTTCTTGTTAAAAAGCTGGAAACAAATATATGAAAATTACGCACCGGATATGGAAACCATTAAAAAGATATCTTCTCTTAACAAAAAGATAAAAGTTAAGATATTTTTCGGAACATGGTGTAAAGATTCAAGAAACAATGTTCCCAAACTTATAAGGATATTTGAAAATTTGCCCGATTATAAAGTTGAATATACAGGGATTATTTGGAGAACTTGTGATAAGACAGGATTATATAAAACCTATAATCTTGAAAGAGTGCCGACAATTATCTTTTATCAGGGGGAAAAAGAGATAGGAAGAATCATTGAAAATCCTAAGCAGACCCTTGAAAAAGATATTTTAAATATTGTATCTGATAATTGAAAAATATAAGCATATACCTTATTGCTGATCTTACAAAAGAAACGGAAAAATTTTTTCTCCATAAATTGGAAATTTTATTATATACGGGGATAAACTTTTTCCAATTAAGAGCAAAAGATTATAATGATGATATTATCCGCAGTTGGATAGAAAAAATAAAAAATATTAACAGTAAATATAATGCCGAATTTATAATAGATGATTATTGGTATTTTGTCCGAGAATTTGAACTTGACGGAGTTCATCTCGGCAGAGAAGATTTCCCTCCAGAAATTGTCCGATATATTCTCCCTGATAAAATAATAGGGTGGACTGTAAATAGTATGAATGACCTTAAAGAGGAGATATTAAGTAAGATAAACTATATAGGGGTAGGTCCCGCATTTAAAACAAAAACAAAAAAGAGGTTGTCACCGATTCTCGGTCCCGAGGGGATAAAAAACATAATAAATCAAAGAGATATTCCATATTTCGCTATAGGAGGAATAACGGATAAAAATATTTCAAAGCTTTTAAATTACGGGATAAATCATTTTGCCCTATCCTCTTATCTGATGAAAGCTGAAGATCCAAGAAAAGCATTAAATCTTTTAAAAAATCAAATAGATAGTTTTCTTAAATAAGCGGGTATTTTTTCATTTAATGATAATCTTTTACCATTTGAAAGGGTCAGAATAATCATCTGTTGTTGTATAAAATTATTAATCTCTTTTAAAACCTGTTCCCCATTATATTTTTCATCTATAAAAAGTTTGACAATTTTCCCTTTTTCTTCGAGTTCTTTCTTTATTCCAAAAATATCAAGCCTTTCCGTCTTCTTTACCTTGTTTTTGCCTTTTATATCAAGAATAAAAATTATATCTGACAAGGAAAGAGATTCCCCCACCTCTTTCTGAAAAATATTTTTCCTTAAGGACCAAGAAGCAGGTTCAAAAATAGTCAGAATTTTTTTCAATGGAAAACTGTTTTTCACACTTTCAAGAGTCTTTTTTATAGCGGTCGGGTGATGGGCAAAATCATCGATATATACGATATTTCCGGAATCAAATAAAACTTGCTGCCTTCTGATAACTCCTCTGAAAGCTGAAACAATGGTCTTTATCTTTTCGGTATCCACATTATTTTTATACATATAATAAATTGCCGGCAAGGAATTTTCAATATTATATTCACCTATAAGATTCAACTTAAATTTCCCGAGATTTTCTTTCCCTATCTCAAGCTCAAATTCAAAAGGATACTGTTTTTTCAGAGTTTTGTATCTGATATACGATTTTTTGTTTTTACCGTAGAAAATATTTTTTGAATAACTTTTTTTTGAAAGATTTATTGAGTTTTTACAACTATCATTTACAAAAATTTCCCCTTTTGAAGGAACCTGTTTTATCAAATTTTCAAAATTTTTTAAATATTCTTTTTCGGAGGAAAAGATATCCGCATGATCATATTCAACAGATTTGAGAATAAGATTGTTGGGATAATAATGAAAAAATTTACTCTTTTTATCAAAAAATGCGGTTTCATATTCATCCCCTTCTATAATAAAATATTTTCCTTTTCCTATGGAATAATTCGAGTTTAAATCAACCGGTTTTCCCCCTATAAAAAATCCCGGTTTTAATCCGGCTGCATTAAAAGAGTATGAGAGAAAACCCGTTGTAGTGGTTTTCCCGTGAGTTCCGGCGACAACAATTCTCTCTCTGTTTTTCAAAAAGAAAAACCATAATGCCTCAGCCATTGACATATAAGGGATATTTTCATTTAAAACAAATTCCCCCTCGGGATTCCCTCTCCCCACTATATTTCCTATAATAACCAAATCAGGTTTGATTTTTTTAATGTTGACACTCTTGTATCCGTAAAAAAGCTCTATGTTAAATGATTCAACAATCTCCTTTATCGGCGAAAAACATCCTGAATCAGAGCCCGCTATATTATAACCGGCATCATGTAATAAACCGGCAAGAGAGGACATCCCCGTTCCGCATATCCCTATTAAATAGATTTTTTTCATTTTAAAGAATTGTTTTAATAAACATATTATCAGATATTTTATTATCTGTTTCAGAATTAAAATAAAACTGCTGTTTTGTTCCTATCCCTATAAACGGTCGTTTTGGTAAAAAAGATTTAAGATTCTCTGTAATATTTTTCAAAGAGGGGCCTATAACTATCTCCCCTTTTTCAATAAAATCTTGTTTGGGAATATTTTCATCAAGAACAGAGAACCTTTTCTCTTTTTTTGAAAAAATACCGAGCATCAACATTGATTTTCCTATTATCGGACTATTATAAAAAAGGCCGGAGCTATCAATGTTTGTAATTGATTCTCCCGTAAAACCTCCGACAATTTTGACATTTGCATTTGAAACCGCTTTTTTTATATGTTTGAAAAGACTCTCTTTATAATAAAAATTGTCATCAACAAAAGCTAATATTGTCAAATTATCCCCGTTTTTCCTTGAGTTAAAATAATTAATCGATTCATCTATCTTTTTATAAAGATTTTTACTTCTCCCTTCAAGCAGAATAGTTTCAATTCTTATGGAGGGAGAGGCTTTTTTTTCTCCGATTATCACCCCTTTCTTATAGAAACCTTTATTTGTAATAATGGCTCCCGAAGATATTACTCCGAAGATAAGATTTTTTCCTTCTGTTTCTTTTAATATAATTTCTCTCGCTAATCTCGGTTCTTTATAAAGATCGGAAACACTGAAAAACAGATAACTGTTTTCCGAATAATCGGGAGAATCGATTATCTCTTTTACAGCTTTCTCCGTTGCTTTGATTATATTATCATTTTCGCAAAAAGACACTCTTAAATTATTCATGTAACAGTTCTCTTATATGATTGATTATCTTGTCTTGTTTTACTCTTGTTTGTTCCCTGTTTATAAGGTTCTTTAATGTGAGCTCCCCTTTTTTGTTTTCTTCCTCTCCGAGAATCAACATTAAAGGAATCCCCTTATTTAAAGCATAGGTAATCTGTTTTCTTAAATCTTTTTTACCGAGATACAGATCTGTTTTTATCCCCTCTTTTCTTAACTCTTCGGTAAGAGAGATAGTTTTTTTTAATAATTTTTCATCCTGCACGGCAAAAAGAACCTGAACGACGGTTTTTTTATCAAAAGGATACATATTAAGTTCATCCATAACTGTTATAATTCTTTCAAGGCCGATTGATGAACCTGTGGCGGGGATATTCTGTCCGGAGAAAATCCCTATTAAATTATCGTATCTTCCCCCCCCTGTAATACTCCCTATTTTAGGAGTTGTAAGTGTTGTCTCAGATATGATTCCGGTATAATAATCAAGCCCCCGAGCTAAAAACGGATTAAAATTAATATATTTTTCATCAACACTGAAATATTCAAGATATTTTAAAATCTCCTGAATCTCTTGTATAAAAGGTTCTCGAGTGGAGAGCCCTTCAAATATCTTATTAAGCTTTGATATTTTTTCGGAATTTGTTCCAGTGATTTCAAGAAGAGTAAAAATTTTTCCTCTCTCATTTTCGGAAAATCCGGTTTTTTCCAATTGCTCTTTTACCCCTTTTTCTCCGAGTTTATCATATTTATCAATAGCTCTTGCTATTAAAAATTCTTTTTTTTCATCCACCTGTAAATATTCAACGAGTGTTTTGAATATCTTTCTTGAATTAATATTTATAATAAAATTATCAAAACCAAGTTTTTTTAAAATAGTATATAAAATTTTTAGTATCTCGGCATCTGCAAGAAGTGAATTAACCCCGATAATATCTATATCACACTGGTAAAACTCCCTGAATCTCCCTTTCTGAGGTTTATCAGCTCTCCAAACAGGTTGTATCTGATATCTTTTGAAAGGTCTCGGAAGTTTTTGAAGATGGTTTGCAACAAATCTTGCCAAAGGAACCGTCAAATCATATCTTAATCCTACCTCTCTCTCCCCCCTGTCTTTAAATTTATAAAGAAGTTTTTCTTCATCTCCGTATTTTCCCGACAAAACACTCCATAGCTCAATTGCAGGTGTTTCTATAGGTTCAAATCCATAGTTTTCAAAAACCTCTTTTATAATCGAAATAACGAAATTTCTCTTCAACATATCTTCTGGGAGAAAATCTCTCATCCCTTTGTAAGCTGAAACCTTAACGGACATCCCTTCTTTCTCTCCACTTTTTTTGATTTTCATAATGGGGATGAGCTCTGTAAGGAAATTTTACATAATCTATTCTTTCACCTATCACCGCGCGAAAATCAGTCGAGCCGAGATTTCTTTTTTTTGCATAATGGATATAACCTATATCATCCGGTTTAAACCCCATTACAAAAGCACCGAGAGCATCAGCCTTAACAAAATCGGTTGAAGCTATCGCAAATCCGTGAAAAACAGGGCTCCCTTTTAAAGGACCTTTTCCTTCCATTCCGTATTGTCCGTCTATAATGCTCAGATCAGGATTAATTCTTGCAACAACTTCGGTAAGATTCTTGTGCGCCACTCTTATCGCTTTCAGATATTTAGGCATCGAATAAAGACTTCTTTTCGTTCCGTCCTCGTATTTTATTCCGTAAATCTTTATTTTATCTTTCGGATGAATAAAACCAATCATATTAGCCATTGTTAAAGCAACAATGAGAAAATCATGTGTTTTGGGAGATACCAAGGATATCATATAATCATATTCGGGTTTAACAACTCTTACAGAATCTCTGGACCCATCCAACAGTGTTATCGGAACAGATATATTATGCTCCATCGCGTCAAGATTCAAAAGATTAACATTAAATCTTTCAAGAGTATTATACTTGAATCTCTTAAATATCTCCTCCGTGTTTTTTGTGTAATAGTATCCTTCCGAGCCCTCCGCTATCGTTATCTTTTCTATTGAAGGGAATTTTTTTAAATACTCAATAATAGCTTCAACAGCTTCAACATTAGTATTGGAATAAATCTCCTTAAATCCGGGAAGATTAACCTTTATCAAAATATTCTTTTTGTTATACAGCTGAATATCATGAGTGATAAGGTCCAATACTTTTGTGATATTTTCTTTTCGTTTAGCATATTTTACTAATGCAATCTTTTTCATATTTTATCCCGTTTTATTTAAGTATCATATAATAATTTTAAATCATAATAATGTCAAATCATTAAAAACTATCAATTATTAATCGTAAATTTAAAAAGGACTTGATATGGAAAAGCCTCTATGGGGTAATACAGGTCTGATAAAAAAGGTAGGGAACAGCTGTGAATAAATGGAATTGGTAATAGCCTCCGCCATAAAGATAATAACCGATTATTACTTTTTTTATATTATTTAATCAAAAGGGAAGATAAAATAATAATAAAGAGAATCGGAGGGAGGATAAATCTCAAAAAGAAACCCCACAATTTGCCGAATTTAAAAATTTTCCCGGATTTATTAATCTCTTTAAGTGCTTTATTATATTTCCAAATATATCCGACAAAAATAGCGATAAAAAAACCGCCTACCAACAAAGAGATATTTCCCCACACAAAATCCATTATACTGAGGAAATCTTTTTTTATAAAAGGGATATCATTAAAAAAATTTCCGGGTTTATTTGCAAAAATCGAAGGGATTCCGAATAGAAAAGAGAGAAGCCCTACAGCTAAAGCAGCTTTTTTTCTATTCCATTTTTTCTCATCAATAAGATAAGCAACCGGCACTTCCAATAAAGAGATGGTTGAAGTTAATGCAGCTATCAAAAGCAGAAAGAAAAAGAGAGAGCCGAAAATAGCCCCTCCCGATATTTTGGAAAAAACAACCGGCAGTATTACAAAAACAAGGGATGGACCTTGCGCCGGACTCATTCCGGGAACCGTGAAAAGGGTGGGAAAAATAATAAGTCCCGCCATTATGGCAACAAAAGTATCAAGGGAAACCACCCACAATGCTGAAGAGGGAAGATAGTCGGAATCCGATAGATAACTTCCGTATGTCATTATTGTTCCCATCCCGAGAGACAATGAAAAAAATGCCTGCGTAATTGCGTATAAAACAACTTTCGAGTTGATTTTGGAAAAATCAGGCTTAAGATAAAACAAAAGACCTTTTGAAGCTCCTTCAAAAGAAACCGATTTAATCGCAAGATAGACTAAGATTATAAAAAGAACAGGCATCAAAATTTTCGTCAGTTTTTCAATCCCCCCTTTAATTCCGAAAGAAACAACAATTACTGTCAGAGAGATAAAAATCAAAAGAAGCAAAAAGTTTAAGCCTGTATTAGATGAAAAACTTAAAAACATCTTTTGAACGGAAGCTTTTGTTAGAGTTTTTGAAAAATCCCCTTTTATTGCTTTTATGCTGTATCCAACCGTCCATCCGGCAATAACAGCATAATAAGAGAGAATCATTACAGCAGTAAAAACTCCGAGAATTCCAACTAAAAACCATGGTGATTTTGGTCTTTTTTCTTTAAAAGCGCCAACTGGATTTCTCTTTGTTGCTCTACCGAGCGAAACTTCAGCGAGAAAAAGGGTTAAACCTACGGTAAAAGCTGCTATTATATAGATGAGAACAAAAGCGGCTCCTCCGTTCATCCCTGTTTGATACGGAAACCGCCATATATTTCCAAGTCCTATTGCTGAGCCCGAGGCTGCAAGAATAAAAGCCATTTTTGAGCCCCAGCCACCTCTTTTCTCCATAATACACTCCTTCCTTTATCTATTTTTTAATATCTCTTCAATGGCTGAAACAACCTTAATACCGAAGACTCCGTCACTTACAGGTTTTTTCCCTTTTTTAACAGATTGTATAAAATCATCTATCATGGTGAACAGGGGTTCCGAAGTATCCAATCGCGGACTTATTACATCACCTATTCTATAACTTAATTGGTATTCTCCGAAATTATCAGGTTCGAGTTTTTCAACTTTTTTATCGTATATTTTAATTTTTTCCTCAGGCTCGGTATCATTATAAACAACCATCTTATCCGTTCCCACGATAATGGTTTCCCTTATTTTTTTGGGAGAAAGCCAGCTAACCAATCCTTCGGCAATAGCTCCGTTTGAAAATTCGGTAAATATAAATCCGATATCAGGGTTTTTTCCGACGCTTGTTTTTAAGAATGATTCCCCTTTGGTTAATCTGATATTCTCTCCCATCCAATAAAAAATCATTGACAAATCATGCGGCAGAAGATCCCAAATAACATTAACCGCTTTTTGATGAATCCCCAGATTTATTCTTCTGAAAGATATATATTCAATATCACCGATTTCATCGGCTTCTATCAATTCTTTTATTTTAATTACAGGGGGACTGTATAAAAAAGTGTGACCACTCATAATTCGGAGAGATTTTTTTTCCGCATACTCAACCAATTCCTTTGCTTGTTCGGAAGATGTAACAAAAGGTTTTTCAAGATAAAGATGTTTTTCCGATTCAAGAACTTTTCTCCCCAAATCATAATGGGTTTCCGGAGGTGTTATTATAAAAACTCCGGTTAATTCTTTATTTAAAAGGTTATTAAAAGAATCACAGTTTATAACAGAGGGAAAAGATTCTTTTATTTTTTTTATTACTTTCGGATTATCATCATATATGTAGAGATTCTCAACCTCTCTGTGTTTTTGCAGATTTCTAACAATATTTTTTCCCCAATAACCTATACCGACAACTCCTATATTCATATTCTCTCCTTAATAAATTAATAAAAACCATTATATCAATATCTTTTTTCATTGACAAGAAAAGTATTCGTTAAATATGTTTTTAGCGGATTAACCATTTGCATCTTCTATGAGTTCCTCAACTTCAATCTCTTTTCTTGATATTTTGCCCTTAATTACAGGCTTTTGCCAGGATCCTTTTAAATAAAGGATAAAAATAAAGATAACGGTAAAAATATTTGAAAAGAGCATGCTCCACCAAACACCAAAATGCCCCATTGACATTTTTATTATGAATAACCAAAGGAGAGGGAGTCTGACCAACCAAATTCTCAATAGAGAGGATACCATTACAGGCATAGTATGCCCCGAACCTTGGAAAACTCCGGCATATATTCTGAAAATGGCAAAAAATATTACCGAAGGGGATACTATATAAAACATCTGTCTCCCTATGTTTTGAACAAGGGGATCGTGGGGAATAAAAAAGATCATAATATATCTTCCCGCAAATGCTGTTAAAATCATCGTTGGTATTAAAAAACCAAGAATTATAAAAAGCCCCTTCATAACGGAATCTTTTGCTCTTTGTAATTTATCGGCTCCGAGACTTTGCCCCACTATTGTTGTAATTGCCGCTGATATTCCAAGGGCCGGAAGCATGAAGAGATGAACCATTCTAAAACCTATCCCCGCCGCTGCCACAACAGCACTTCCAAGCGTATTTATCACCCCTTGAATAATAATGAAACCAAGAGATGAACCGGCCATCCCAAAGGAAACAGGAAGACCTATTTTTATTATTTTTTTTATAATTTCAATGTCCGGCAAAAGACAACTTAAAATTAATTTAATCCCTCTTTTCCCGCTGAAAAGCTCGTAAATACCTATCGCCGATGCTAAACCTCTACTGATAATTGTCGCAATTGCCGCCCCTATAACCCCCATAGCGGGAAAACCAAACCAACCGAAGATCATTATCGGGTCAAGTATAAGATTTAAAACCACTGTTATAAATTGGACCTTAAGCGGAGATTTCGTATCTCCGTACCCGTTTAAAACCCCTTGATACACAAAAAAAGGAACTGAAAAAACAAGTCCCAAAAGCATTGTTTTCAAATACCCCCGAGTATATAAAAAAGCATCCGAAGGAGTTTTCAGGAGATTTAAAAGAGGGGTGGCAAAAAGATATCCGACGAAACTCAATAAAAAAACAAACCCTGTTAAAAAAACCAAAATCTGCCCTGTAACTTTTCTTGCTTTAAGAGAGTCTTCCGCTCCGGTATATTGAGCTACAAGCGAAGTTCCCGCCGTGGCAAATCCAATTGCAAAGGAGACTATGAAAAATATAAGTTGAAAAGAGATAAAGGGAGCTGAAAGCTGAGCTCTTCCGAGTTTTCCAAGCCAATAAGCGTCAACAAGATTATAAAAAGTTTGTATTACAGAGGATAAAGCTATCGGCCAACCTAATATTAGGATTGTTTTTGTCAGATTTCCTTCAAGAACATTAAATTTATCTTTATTATTCGGAATCATTCGGTCTTAATGTGACCCGTGCAGGGATCGAACCTGCGACCATCTGATTAAGAGTCAGATGCTCTACCTGCTGAGCTAACGGGCCACTTATTTCACGCCCGGCAGGACTCGAACCTGCAGCCGGCGGATTCGAAGTCCGACGCTCTGTCCAGTTGAGCTACGGGCGCTTCAAAAAAATGATTATACCATTTTACAACCCTTTCTTCAAGATTATTAGAGCATAACCCCATTACACAAAAAATCATTTGTTTTTTCAGAAAAAAATAACATAATATAATATAATTTTATCTTGCTCTGCGATATCATTGTAAAATTGTAGCCGAGCTAATAAAATCCAATTGACAAAAAAACCATTCTTTGATAGTATTTATTTATGGATTTTAATATTATTTTAATAGTAATAGATATTGTGGTTATACTGTTTGCAGTATCTATTCACGAAGCATCCCACGGATATGTGGCATACAGATTCGGGGATCCTACTCCCGAAATCCAGGGAAGATTAACTCTTAATCCGATAGCGCATCTTGATCTTGTAGGCTCGGTAATAATACCGTTTTTTCTCGTTATTTCCCATCTGCCTGTATTCGGATGGGCAAAACCCGTTATGATTGATCCGAGAAATTTTGACGGGGATTATAATCAAATAAGAAAAAAAACCGCTTGGGTCGCCCTTGCAGGCCCTGCCTCCAACTTTATTGTTGCTATTATTTCGGGATTATTGTTAAGGTTAATTTTTTTTTCAAATCCGCAAATAAAGTATTTTGTTTATACGAGAACAAACATCAGTTCATCCCCTCTTGTCGGTTTGGCATTTATTTTATTCGAGCTTTTTGTAATAAATACCTTCTTAGGTCTTTTTAATCTCATTCCCATACCCCCTCTTGACGGAGGAAATATTGTATCCGGATTATTACCACCGAAAGTTGCATATACATATGATAAAATAAAACCTTTCGGATTTTTTATTCTGTTGCTTTTATTGTTTACGAATTTATATTCCTATTTTATTATGCCTGTTTTTAAATTATTTTTAATAATACCGGGGTGATTTAATGAAAAAGATAGTCGTAAGCGGAATGAGGCCTACCGGGCCATTGCATATAGGACATCTTGTAGGTGCTTTGAAAAATTGGGTTAAACTTCAACAGGAGTATCAAACTTTTTTTCTTGTCGCTTCTCTTCATGCTTTAACTTCGGAATATGCCAATTCCGATAAAATAATGGAATGGTCAAAAGAGATGATAGCTGATTGGGTTAGCGTAGGGATAGATCCGAAAAAATCCGTTATCTTTGATCATTCAAAAGTGGATCCCCATTATCAATTACATCTTATTTTATCAATGATAACTCCGAAAGGTTGGCTTGAGAGGGTTCCCACTTATAAAGAACAAATTAAGCAACTTAAAGCGAAAAACATAGATACTTACGGTTTTCTCGGATACCCTGTTTTACAAACCGTTGACATAATATTATATAAAGGGGAGCTTGTTCCTGTAGGAGAAGATCAAGTCTCTCATATAGAGCTTTCTCGAGAGATTGTCAGAAGGTTTAACGGCTTATACGGAGATGTTTTTCCCGAACCAAAACCTTTGTTAACAAAAGTTCCTAAACTCCCCGGTCTTGACGGGAGAAAAATGAGTAAAAGCTATGATAATGCAATATACTTAAAAGAGGATTTTAATGAAGTGAAAAAGAAAATTTTTCCCATGATGACAGATACGAGAAGAAAAAGAAGAAGTGATCCGGGGATACCTGAGGATTGCCCTGTTTTTTATTATCACAAGGCTTTTTCAGAGAACGAAGAGATAAAAGAGATAGATAATGGCTGTAGGAAAGCATCCATAGGATGTATTGATTGTAAAAAAATACTAATAAAAAATCTTGAGAAAACTCTTGTTCCGATAAAGGATAAAAGGGAAGCAATATTAAAAGATAAGGATATAATTAATGATATATTGAAAGACGGAAACAAAAAAGCTGATACAGTTGCAAAATCAACCATGATTGAGGTATTCAAAGGGATGGGGTTTTCCGATGAATGAATTTATAATAAAAACCGGATATTTTGAAGGACCTTTTGATCTGCTATTGTATCTCGTAAAGAAGCAGGAAGTTGAAATTAAAGATATTAATATATCAATCATAATTTATGATTATCTTAATTATCTTAAAAATAAAGAATTTATCAATCTGGATAGAGAAGCTGATTTTATTACAATAGCGGCAACACTAATATTTTTAAAATCAAGGGCTGTTTTACCGGCAACAAAAGAAGAGGAAGATTCCGAATTTTCACATAATGAAAATTATGAAATCCTTGATAAATTAAAAGATTTTGAGCATATAAAAAAAATAATGGAGATACTTGAAAATAATTATAGAGAGGAAAGAGCGGCTTTAAAAGTAAAAATCGATTATAATGATGAGAAAGAATTTGAGATTTATCCTGTGAGCGTATATCTTCTGGCAGAGACTTTTTTCAAACTTTTAAAAAGAAGAGAGGAAAAAGAGTCTTTCAGGTTAAAAGAGAGAGGTTTGAATTTACGAGATTTTTTGCCATCCTTTTTATCAATAATCAGGAAAAATAATTTTTTAGATTTTACCGATTATTTTTACAATTGCGAAGATTATGATCAGGCTTTTCTCTCTTTTTTTGCTCTGCTTGAACTTGTTAAAAGAAAAAAAATCATAGCCATTCAGGAAACAGCCTTCGGGAAAATACTATTATTTCCTAAAAGAAGAAAAAAGAAAGAGACTGAAATTTATGAAATCAACTGAGAATCGAAAAGAACAAAAAGAAAAAACAAGACAAATTATTGAAGCTATTATTTTCACTTCAAAATATACTGTAAAAAAAGAGGAGATTTTCTCTTTTTTTAAGGATACGGATAAAAAAATAATAGAAGAGATAATAGATGAAATAAAAAATATCTATGAGATTAATTCAAGTCTTTATCTTGACGATAAAGGGGGAAGGCTGATTTTTAAAACAAAACATGATATATTTCCGTATATAAAGGAGTTTTTCGGACTAAAAAAGGAGCTACGATTTTCAAAAGCCGCTCTTGAGACATTGGCTCTCATAGCATATAAACAACCTATAACCCTTAAAGAGATATCTTATTTCAGAGGAACACAATCTTCTTATATGCTTAAACAATTATTGGATGCCAATCTTATAAAAATAAAGGGGAGAAAGAAGGTTCCAGGACATCCTCTTTTATACGGAACAACCGAAAAATTCCTTGAAATTTTCGGATTATCCGATACCGATGAGTTGCCTTCGGTTGAAGAGATGCAACAATTACTAAAAGACAGCGAAAATTCGGAAGAAAACTGAAAAAATTCATTAGGCTTGATTTTTCTTCTTTTTTCTTTTAAACTATTGGATAATTATAGGAGGTCAGTATGAAGAAAGGAAAAACTCTGTTATTTATCACAATAATCATAGGAATTGTTTTCCTATTTAGTGTTTCGTGCAAAAAACTAAGCTATTCCACATTAAACGGAAACTTCCATTTTAAAAAAGCTAATGCCAAATATCTTGAGGAGGATTACCAGTCAGCGGCAAAAGAATATGAAAACACAATTAAAGCGAACCCCGATTTTATAGCTGCTTATTATTATCTTGGTGCTTGCTATCAACAATTGTTCAAACCCAACTTACCTGTTAATAAAAAGATAGTCGAGGAATTGGGTAATAAACTTGATAAAATAACAGATTTGAAAAAGTTGCAAAGCGTTGTTTACCAAATTAATTTAATCAATGATTATAATAAATTAATTGATTATATAAAGAATTTAAAAGTTGAAGAAGAAAAGGAAATAAAAGAAAAGGAAATAAAAGAAGAAGAAATAAAAGAAGTAGCGGAAAACTCGGAAAAAAAGATTAAGGAGCAAACGGAAGTAAAAGAACAAGAAAAAGATGATAAAACACAGGTAAAAGATGTAAAAGAAAACGAGAAGCCCGAAAACGAGAAAAAAGAATTAACAATAGATGAAAAAGTTGCGTTAATCATAAAAAAATGGGAAGAAGAAAAGAAAGCAGAGGAAGCAAGAAAAAAAGCTGAAGCAGAAGCCAAGAGAAAAGCTCAACAAGCTTTGATTGTAACAGAGCAACCGGCCCAAACAACAGGAAATAAAAGTCCTGAAGAAATAAAGCCTCCTGAACTTACCCCTCAGCAGAAAAAGATGATGGTTAAAAATACTGTTAGAGCGATTAAAGCTCTTGCCAACGCTATACTAGTAAAAAATTTCGATACCGCATCAATGGATTCAGCTATTGCTCTCGCCGAACTTTACGATAATCTTGGTATCTTTGAGAAGGCTGAAGAATACTACAATGATTTATTGAAAAAATATAATACTAACAAAGCTTATTATGTTATCTCGGAATTTTACAGTAAATACGGTAAAGATAAAAAAGCGGAGGAATATCTTAACAAAGCTATTTCATTGAATCCTAATGATCCCGACGGATATCTCTTCTTAGCAAAATTTTATTCCGAAAATATGCAAAGATACGATGACGCAATCAAAGCCATAGAAAAAATGATACAATTAATTAATAAAGATCCTAATGTGGATAATCATCAAAAAGCTGTTGCTTACTATTGGCTTGGTTTTTATTCGTGGATAAAAAGTTTCAAGAAAAAATATTTACCCAAAGAAGAAAGAATAAAAGTTTTAAATAAAGGATTTGCTGCATTGGAGAAGGCTATGGAATTAGATGAAAATTACCCTGAGCCCTATGCTTATTATAATTTATTGCTAAGAGAAAAAATTAAAGTGGATCCTAAAAATAAAAATAAATATATTATGGAAGCTAATAAATATGGTGCTAAATTTACGGAATTATACAAAAAGCTTATGGCAAGAAAAAAACTTGCAAAAGAGTTGGAAAAACAGAAATAAAGTAGGAATATATTTTAAAAGGGGAGGGTAAAACCTCCCCTTTTTTTATTAGCAGAGTTTACGGGGCGTAGCGCAGCCTGGTAGCGCACCTGCTTCGGGAGCAGGGGGTCGGAGGTTCAAATCCTCTCGCCCCGATAATTTTTATAATGAATGATAGCAAAAAGATATATTATTAAAGGAAGGGTTCAAGGGGTTGGTTTCAGGTATTTTGTTTATAGAAAAGCTCTTCAATTATCCATAAAGGGATATGTTAAAAATTTGTCTAACGGTGATGTGGAAGTTGAAGCCGTAGCTTTTGACGAAAATATCAAAGAGTTTGAAAAACACTTATGGAAAGGTCCCGTTCTATCTAATGTTATTAAAATAAAAATCACTGAGATTCCCAATACTCTTAATTATTCATCTTTTGAAATCAGATACTGATTTTCTGATAAAATATTAAATTTAACTAAATTGACATAAGATAAAATTTAAATGATTGATAAAAAAAGGGGGAGATTATATGAATCTCCCCCTCTTTTCCTTATATATGATTGTTCTTAGTCTGCATCCTCAAACTCAGCATCAATTACTTCGTCATCCTTACCTTTTGTATCTTTCTGTGAACCATCTTCATTTTGTGTTCCTCCCGAATTATCATCTCCCTGCGGAGAACCATCAGGTTGACCGGTTTGTGAGGATTGTTGCTGATAAAGTTTGGAAGCAATTTTCCCCGATATATTGTTTAATTTTTGTAAAACAGCCTCTATCTCCTCTTTAGTTTGAGCTTTTTCTTTAACCTCTTTCGCTTCCCTTATAAGTCCTTCAAGCTCCGAAGTCTCTTCGGGTGAGAGTTTTTCTTTATTTTCATCTTTTAGTTTTTCAAGTTGGAAAGCGAGATTATCCAATTGATTTTTTGCCTCTATCATCTCTTTCTTTTTCTCATCCTCTTCTCTATGAGCCTCCGCCTCTTTCACCATATTGTCTATCTCCTCTTTGGAAAGTCCGCTTGATGAGGTTATTGTAATCTGTTGTGATTTGCCTGTTGCAAGATCTTTTGCGGAAACATTTAATATCCCGTTAGCATCAATATCAAAAGTAACTTCTATCTGAGGAACACCTCTTGGTGCGGGTGGAATACCGACAAGATGAAATTTGCCGAGTGTTCTGTTATCTTTTGCCATCTCTCTTTCACCCTGAACAACATGAATTTCAACCGAAGTTTGATTATTTTCGGCAGTGGTGAAAATCTCCGATTTTTTCGTGGGAATAGTTGTATTTCTCGGAATAAGCTTGTGAGCTATTCCTCCGAGAGTTTCAATACCAAGAGAGAGGGGAGTTACATCAAGAAGAAGAATGTCTTTCACATCTCCTCCGAGCACAGCTCCCTGAATTGCGGCACCGAGCGCCACAACTTCATCGGGGTTCACCCCTTTATGCGGTTCTTTTCCAAAAAAGTCCTTGACCATCTGTTGCACTTTGGGGATTCTTGTGGAACCTCCCACGAGAATAACCTCATTTATATCATTAGGAGTTAACCCCGCATCTTCAAGAGCGGCTTTTGTCGGATCAAGTGTCCTTTTAAGAATATCTGATATCAGGTTTTCCATCTGAGCTCTTGTCAGCTTCATTACGATATGCTTGGGTCCTGAAGCATCCGCAGTAATAAAAGGAAGGTTAATTTCAGTTTCAAGAGTTGATGATAGTTCTATCTTAGCTTTTTCAGCTGCATCTTTTAATCTTTGGAGTGCCATCTTATCTTTGCTTAAATCAATCCCATTTTCTTTTTTGAAATTGTCAATCATCCAATCAATAATTTTCTGATCAATGTTATCTCCACCGAGATGTGTATCTCCGTTTGTCGCTTTAACTTCAACAACATTATCACCGACTTCAAGAATAGAGATATCAAAAGTCCCGCCACCAAAATCAAAAACAGCAATAGTCTCATTCTTCTTTTTATCAAGTCCGTAAGCAAGAGCAGCTGCCGTAGGTTCGTTTATTATCCTTTTGACATTCAAACCGGCTATTTTTCCTGCATTTTTGGTTGCCTGTCTTTGAGCATCATTAAAGTAAGCCGGAACCGTAATAACAGCGTCCGTTACTTTTTCGCCCAAATATGCTTCCGCCGCATCTTTTAGTTTTTGTAGAATTTTCGCCGATATTTCCGGTGGGGAATACATCTTTCCGTCTATTTCCACACGGGCATCATTATGCGGTCCTTTTACCACCTTATATGGGACCATTTTAATCTCTTCCTGAACCTCGTCAAACATTCTTCCCATAAATCTTTTTATTGAAAATATCGTCTTTTCGGGGTTTGTTATTGCTTGTCTTTTGGCAATCTTTCCAACCAAAACATCACCATCCTTAGTATAGGCAACAACCGAAGGCGTTGTTCTGTCCCCCTCCTGATTAACAATAACCTTTGATTCACTACCCTCCATTACGGCAACAACCGAATTAGTTGTTCCCAAATCAATTCCAATGATTTTTCCCATTTTTTTCCTCCTTATAATTTAATATATTGTATAATAACATAAATATGACAACATGTCAAATATATTATCTGATAATACTTGACTCATATTAATCAACTTGGGTCACCTCTTCCATCTTCATGGTTTTTAATTATTTTGAAAAAGAAATAAAAGCTTCCGATAAACATTATCAGTTCTACTATCCCTCGTGCCATAATAACCCCCTCCACTCCCCAAAAATAACCCAATGATACATCTAATATTATTATAAGGATCGATGATAAAAAATTTATATAAAACCTTATATTCTGAAATCCGGTGGAGGTTAGGGTAATTCCGGTGAAATATGTGATAAACCTGAAAAATATAAAGATGGAAAAATAAATAAGATAAATTGAAGAGTTACCGTTTCCCGCTCTGTTAAAAACGGAAAGAAGTAAATTCCTGCTGAAAAATAAAACCACGGATGAAAAAAAGGCGAGAAACACAATTATAAATAAAACCTGTTTACTAAACTCTTTAAAACCTTTTTTTTCCTTTCCTTTAAATAACCTCGAAATAAAAGGGGTTAATGCATAAGATATCACCTCCGCGAGAATTCCAAAAGCAAGATATATTCTAACAGCGAGGAAATAATCGCCAAGTAATACTTTCCCAATGAAAAAGGATAAGACAAGAACATCTATTTGCCGAATCGTCAGATTGGATAAACTGGAAAACCAATAGAATTTACCCTCTCTAAAAAATTTTAGCTTGATTTTAATGGTTTTAAGTCTTATCATATCTCTTAATAAAAAAAGTTTAAAACCCACTATAATAATCAAAATTAGAATTCTCAATAGAAAGATTTGTTCGATATTATAAAACTTTTCAGGAAAAAGGATGATAGATATGAAGATCATTATAAAGGATAAAAAATTTGAGATGAATTCCAGATTCATCTTTTCCTTACCGAGGAGCATTCCGCCGAGATTTTTTTCCATCCCGAGCAATAAACCCGAGAAAAAGGAGAGAAACAATAATTCCGAATTAATTTTATTATATAAAAACAAACCTGCGCTTAACAGGGGAAGAGAAACAAGAGAGCCGATTACAGTGGCGGAAAAAAATTCATTGAAGATATCCGACTCTTTATTTTTATCCCCTCTTTTATAGGCGAGTTCTTTGCCGAAAAAAAGATAAAGATTCATGGAAGAAAATGCACTGAAAAACTGAAAAAAGAAAAATACGATCCCGTAAATTCCGAGAGCTTCCTTATTAAGATTTCTTGAAATAAAATAGATAATAAAAAGATTAGTTCCTGTTATAAACCCTCTTGATAATACCGAATAAATCGATGTGTTTAAAATCCTTTTTAACATCCGTTTACAAGTCTCCTCCATAATATAATGATAGATAAATCACATAGCTGAACTTATTATTATACTTATCCACATAAGATATTAAACAAAGCGGGGATAAAAGTCAATATTGCTTTATTGAAGCATAGATTAATAATGATTTATCCTTATAAATAATCTTTTATATCCGTATTTGTTTTAATTTGGGGGTTTATATAGACAAATGAATTGTTTTATATTATTATACTATTTATTATATTAATTAGGAGGAATTATGTATAACATCATAGAGAAAAAACTAATTGCGGAAAATGAGTATCTTATGAAAATTATTGCCCCGCGTATAGCAAAAAAAAGAAAAGCGGGACAATTTATCATTTTAATTCCCTCCAAAGGAGATGAGAGAATACCTCTGACTATTGTTGATTCATCTATTGACGAAGGTTGGATTGAAATTATTTTTCAGGTTGTGGGAGCAACAACTTTCAAATTGTCTTTAAAAGAGGTTGGCGAGGAACTCTACTCATTTGTCGGACCTCTCGGAAAACCGACTCATATTGAAAAATGGGGAACAACTGTTATGGTTGGAGGTGGTGTTGGTATAGCCCCTCTGTATCCTATCACAAAGGCTGTTAAAGAAGCAGGGAATAAGGTAATAACCATTCTCGGCGCAAGAACAAAAAATCTTTTAATCCTTGAAGATAGAATGAAAATCATATCGGATCGTTTTCTTGTTTATACTGATGACGGAAGTTACGGAGAAAAGGGGTTGGTTACAGATGCTATAAAGAGAGTTGTTGAGGAAGGGGAAGATATAAAACAAGTGATAGCGATAGGACCTGCCATTATGATGAAATTCGTCTCACTTCTTACAAAAGAATATAATTTCCCGACTCTTGTCAGTTTGAATACGATTATGGTGGATGGAACCGGAATGTGCGGAAGCTGTAGAATCTCGGTCGGAGGACAAACAAAATTTGTTTGTGTTGATGGCCCTGAATTTGATGCTCATCAAGTTGATTGGGAAAATATGTTAAAAAGAGCAACCGTTTACAAAGAACAGGAAAAAGTTGCCTATGAAAAATTATTAAAAGAATATCAAAAAGGAAATTAAGGAGGAGAAAATGTCAAAAGAAAACATAGATAAAATAATTCAGGAAATAAATATCGAAAGAAAAGAGGAGTGGAGAGCTGTTCTAAGAAAAAGTATCAGAGCAAAAGCAAGAGGAGAGGTTGACAGGCATCATATGATAGAAAGGGAACCTAATGTAAGAAACAAGGTTTTCGAAGAGGTTAATCTCGGTTATACCGAAGAACTCGCTATTGCGGAAGCAAAGAGATGTCTTGATTGTCCCTCTCCGACCTGTGTTCAGGGATGCCCTGTGGCAGTTAAAATCCCGAGTTTTATAAAATTGGTTGAAGAAAGGAAATTTCTTGAAGCTGCGAAAAAAATCAAAGAAACAAATTCTTTTCCCGCGGTTTGCGGAAGAGTATGTCCTCAGGAAGATCAATGTGAAGGAAATT
>Ga0256835_1000210_pt1 | contig 46667 bp, 44 predicted proteins | sample PIR30metaG_FD_185972 | JGI IMG/M metagenome (GOLD analysis project Ga0256835, IMG submission 185972) | Hydrothermal vent microbial communities from East Pacific Rise, Pacific Ocean - PIR-30 | ecosystem: Environmental > Aquatic > Marine > Hydrothermal vents | place: Pacific Ocean: East Pacific...
CCATCTGTGCTTTGCAGGCGGCGATGGAAGGCTATGAGGTCCGCACCGTCGAGGAGGTGCTCGATATCGGCGACATCTATGTCACGGCCACCGGCAACCGCGATGTGATCACCATCGAGCACATGGAGAAAATGAAAGATCAGGCCATCGTCTGCAATATCGGTCATTTCGACAATGAGATCCAGGTGGATGCCCTGGAGAACTATCCCGGCATCCGGAAAGAGAACATCAAACCGCAGGTTGATCAGTATCACTTCCCCGACGGGCATTCGATCATTCTGCTGGCGGAGGGGCGTCTGGTCAACCTGGGATGTGCCACAGGCCATCCTTCGTTCGTGATGAGCAACTCCTTCTCGAACCAGACGCTGGCACAGATCGAGCTGTGGAAGAACGATTACGAGGTGGATGTGTATCGTCTGCCCAAGCATCTGGACGAGGAGGTGGCGCGTCTCCACCTGCCGCAGTTGGGTGTGAGCCTGACAAAACTTACCCCCGAGCAGGCCGAATACATCGGTGTGCCGGTGGAAGGACCCTACAAACCGGAGCATTACCGGTACTGATCCGGAAATATTTACCGAGGATACAATGCTGCGCACGCCGGTGCGTGGCTTTTATCAATTATATACGTGAAGGATCTGACCGTCAAAGGCGACGCGGTATCGTTTCAAAGGGTAGCGGGAAGGGCTGTCGGAGGTGGGATAGCCGTAGTTGGGGAGGACGTATTTTGAATGACATTTCGGGCATTCGGGGGTGATGTCTCCGGTGTTCTTCAGAACCACGGCCTGATCGAGGGTTTCTTCAAAGGGGCAGGTGCGGTCGAAGGCGAAGAACTCGTTCTCCGAGGCGCGGTACACGATGATGCCATGGTCATTGTAGCCTGCCGAAGCGCTCCCCGCGTAACTTTTATCGATCACGACGGCGTTCCCTGCTACCTGCAGGTCGTTGAACATCGGATCGCTGAGATTGATGGTGAAGTCGACAAACACATTGGGGATCCGTTGATTTTCTTCACTTTTGCACCCCGGCAGAAGGAGGAGCACACCGAACAATGTTCCCGTAAAAATGTTTATCTTTGAATGAAGGTATCGCATGATGATGATCCTGAGGTTGCAAAGCTAATGAAATTTATCCGGACAAGGTGGTTTTTTTTGTGGATCCTGGCCCTGACCCTGGCGGTGCAGGTGCCGGCCGAGGCACAGAATGCATCCAAGGGCAAAAGCCTTACGGTTCGGCAGAAACGAAAGGTTTCCAGAAAGAACCATAAAAAACCGGCCAAGCCGGGGTTGGATAAGAATAGCAAGCTCACGCGCGCCGACAAGCAGAAGATGAAGGCGAACCATCGGGAGCCCAAGCCGGTGAAAGAAGCGCGCAAAAAAGAGAAACAAAAAAAGAAAGCTTATGAGAGGGCCAGGAAAAAAGAGATCAAACGGCGCTACAAAATGCAAACACCGGAAACCCAGAAGCGGATGAAGCAAACCCGTAAAGAGGCCAATCGTTACAACCGCGGAGGCCCCACTTTCTGGGAGCGGTTGTTCGGAGGAGGAAAAAAGAACAAAAAGAAAAAAAAGGAGAAAAATGAAAGGTGATTGGGGAACCATTCTTTATGTCGTTTTTTTGATCCTCTTCTCCGTTGCCGGTGCTCTCAACAAAAAGCGCAAGAGTGAAGAAGAGCTGCACAAGAGAAGGGCCCGGCAGCAAGCACAGGCAGAGGAAGAACCCTTCTTCACGGGCGATCCTTTGGTGGATGCTTTGCTGGGGAAAGATGAAGAGGAAACCGGAACGAGGACTTCCAAGGAGGGAAAGCCTGCTCCCAGGGAGGCCCAACAGGGAACAGAAACAAAGGATCGGGCCTTTTACGAAAAGAACCAGCCTGTTCTTTCTCCCGAACAAGAAGGACGGTCTGCCTTGAAAAAAGAGGAGGACAACAATCGCATTGTGGCCGACCATCCCGACTGGAGAAAGTTTATCCGGGAGCAGCAACAGGAACCGGTGAATCCGGTGTTGGAAGATTTTGATCCCGTCAAGGCGGTGATCTATTCAGAGATCATGGAACGAAAGTATTTTTAAGTGTTTATGTGCTGTGATACTTTGATTTAAACAAAAAATATTTTTATCTTTACGCCGAAAATAATGGCTGATTTCGGAAAAAAGAGTTCCCGTTGTGTGGAATTCTTTTTGTTTTTATCTGAAGGGTCAAAAAGTTGAGGAAATATGGGAGAAGTATCGTACATGACCGAAGAAGGGCTGCGGAAGCTGAAAGAGGAGTTGGACCGTCTCACGCGGATCGAGCGGCCCGCCATATCGCGGCAGATTGCCGAAGCGCGAGACAAGGGAGATCTTTCGGAAAATGCTGAATATGCTGCGGCCAAAGAGGCCCAGGGCATGCTGGAGATGCGCATCGCCAAACTGGAAAACCTCATCGCCAATGCCCGGGTCATCGATGAGTCGAAAATCAATACCTCGACCGTACAGATGATGAACAAGGTGAAACTTAAGAACCTTGCCACAGGGCAGCTGATGGAGTACACCCTTGTCTCGGAGAACGAGGCGGATCTTAAAACGGGCAAGCTTTCCATTCAAACCCCTATAGGCAAGGCACTCATCGGAAAGAAGGCTGGCGAGAAAGTCGAGGTAAAGGTACCCTCGGGGACCATTTCGCTTGAGATTCTTGAGATCTCCATTTAATTTTACAGATCATGGCATCCGTTTTTTCCAGGATCGTGAAGGGGGAGATCCCCTCGTACAAAGTGGCCGAGGATGAGCGCTATTATGCTTTCCTTGACATCAATCCTCTTGCAAAGGGCCACACGCTGGTTATCCCGAAGGAAGAGATCGATTATCTCTTTGATCTTCCGGATGAGTTGTTGGCGGGGATGATGGTCTTTTCGAAGAAGGTGGCCCGGGCCATTGAGAAGGTGGTGCCGTGCAAGCGGATCGGCGTGGCGGTGCTGGGGTTGGAGGTGCCGCATGCGCACATCCACCTGATCCCCATCAACAGCGAGGCCGATATCAGTTTTTCACGGCCCAAGCTGCGTCTTTCTGACGAGGAGTTCCGCGACCTGGCCGGACGGATCGCGGCGGAGGTGCGGCTATAATTGTACGCAGCGATTCATCATTTGGTGAGGCGGCCGGGGTTTCTCCGGATGAAATCTTTCCATGAGGAAGAGGAGCCGCTTTTTTTTACCCCCTGGTTCTCGAAGTAGTGGCATACGGCGGCGGCGAGGGCGTCGCTGGCGTCGAGCTGGTGCGGCATCTCGCGAAAATGCAGGATGTGGGTGAGCATGGCCGACACCTGTTCTTTGGAGGCGCTTCCCTCGCCGGTGATGGCCATCTTGATCTTCGTCGGGGCATATTCGAAGACCGGCACCTCCCGGTAGAGGCCGGCGGCGATGGCGGCTCCCTGGGCACGGCCCAGCTTTAGCATCGACTGGACATTCTTGCCGTAAAAAGGAGCTTCAATGGCCAGCTCGTCGGGATGGTAAGCATCCACCAGGCCCAGGACCCTTTCGAAGATATGTTTGAGTTTCAAAAAGTGGGAACCGTATTTCCGCAGGTCGATCACCCCGATGGCCACGACATGCAACTCCCTTCCTTTCACTTGCAAGATGCCGTAACCGGTGAAGTTGGTGCCGGGGTCAACCCCGAGGATCACCTTCTCTTTTTTGGGCGTGTCAGCCATGATCGTACTGCATCATAAGGCTCCGATTTCCCGGTAGATGCCTTTCCAGGCGGGCAGGCGGGAGGAGAATGACTTTCGCTGGCCGGGATGGGGGAAGATCCCGGTCTCGAGGTATTCGATCGCATCCTTCAGACGGGGTTCCCGCCGGTCGGTGAAAGCGTACTGCAAGCCATCTTCGGCATAGTCGTCGGCCGGAATGCCGTCGAAATAGTCGCCTTCGCCGTTGGCATTGACCAGCTTGAAACATACCGGAACAAAGACATATTTGTCGTATATCCAAGAATGCATGCCCACTGGCTTGCCGTAGGTGCGGTCGCCGATGAGGGCGACGGTCATGAAGGGTTTCAGGCCGTTGATGACCACCTCGCTGGCGGAGGCGCTCCCCCGGCTGGTGATATAGATAACCCGGGAGAGGTTCAAGGCCTGGTCCTGTTTCGTGAAAGGAATGTTCTCGTCCTGGTTGCGGCGTTTGTCGTTATGTTCAAGACGGCAGAGGGTCTTGCCTTCGTTGGCATTGCCGGCGATGAGACTGCCCAGCTGCTGGGCTACGTCGAGGCTGCCGCCGCCGTTATACCGCAAGTCGACGATCAGCTCGGTCGCATTCACCGACCGGAAGAAAGCAAAGGCGCTGTCCAACTCGGCCTTGGCCGTCCGCACAAAGGTCTGGAAGACCAGGTGTCCTACCACCTGGCCGTTCACATGGAGCGTGTCGGTCACCAGCACCGCATTGATCTGGATGGTGTCTTTGACAGCCGTGAAAGAGACCTCCGTGCTGTCGGGTTTGACAAAGGTGAACTTTCTCTCCACGCCGGCCACCGGCTCGCCCATCAGGGGTGCCAGCTCCTCATTGGGTGCCAGCTCATGGTCGTCGACCGCCTTGAGACGCCAGCCACGCCGGACACCATCCGGATAGAGGGGCGAATCCTTAAAGACAAAAGTGATCCAGATCCTTCCTTCGGCATCATAGGCATAGCCGTAGCCAAACCCCAAATATTGTCCGGCACCGAAGTAGCTTTCGAAAAGCGACTTCTCCGCTACAAAGCTCCATTTGTCCAGTTCCTTGTAACGCAGGGCCTCAAGAAGATCTTCGGGGCCTTTGTAATCGGAAGGATTGATCTTGGGCATCTTGTCGTACCAAAGATACCAGTCGTTCATAATCTTGTAGAGCTGGTCACGTGCCCGTTCTTCGACGGTGGATTCCCGTTCCGGCGGGAGAGGTTCCTCTTTGCGGCAGGATAACAGCAAGACAACCGTGGCGGCCATCACCAGGATTACACTTGCCCGTCTTTCAAGGATCTTCATCATCTTTCGTTTTTGTCCGGCCCGACCCGGTCGGGGGTCAGGGGACGATAGTTCTGTACAAATATACCACCAATTATCAAGAACAACCCGGCCAGGGTGGTCAGGTGGATCTTTTCTCCAATGAAAAAGTGCAGAAAGAAGAGGGACAAAAAGGGTGCCAGATAGACCAGGTTGCTGATGGTGGCGGTATTGCGGGCTGTCTGGAGGGCTTTCAGCCACAGGAGGAAGGTGATGCCCATCTCGAAAAAGCCGCAATAGAGGCTGGCGAGCAGAGCTTTGGGGGAGGGAAGAAGGGACTCATGACGAAAGAGCATAAAAAGGGAGATGTAGAGGAAGGCAAATAGGAAGTTGGTGAAGAGTCGGATCACCTCTTCCCTTTTGTCTTTCATTTGCAGCACCCAGAATAGGGCCCAGATCACCGAGCTGCCGGCAGCGAGAAAGACGGCGGGCAGGTCGGTATCGCGGAAGTCGAACGGCCTGCCCTGCGACGAAACAAAGAAAATGCCGGCAAAGCTGATCAGCAGGGCAAGATAGCTGCGTGGAGGGATCTTTTGGCGCAGGAGCAGGGCGGAGAGGTAGACCAACACGAGCGGCCAGATCATGTTGAGGGGCTGGGCCACCTGCCCCGGCAGACGGGAATAGGCTTCGAAGAGGATCAGGTAGTAGGCGAAAGGGCTCAACACCCCCAGCATGGCAGAACGGAACCATTCCTGTTTGGATTGCCGGAGGATCTGCCGGCTCTTGTCCCCGGCAAGGATGATCACGGCAAAGATCCCCAGCGAGGTGGCATTGGCCCAGAAAAGAAAAAGGGGTGGAGAGGTATCGGCCAGTCCCGCCTTGAACGCGGTAGGAATGGTGGCCCAGAAAAAGATGGCGGTGAGGGCCGGCACATAAGGACGGTAGCGGGACCGTTCCATCGTTCAGCGGATCATCTCGAAGCCGGTATAAGGCACCAGCGCCGGCGGTATGCGGATGCCTTCGGACGACTGGTTGTTCTCGAGCAGGGCGGCGATGATACGGGGCAGGGCCAGCGCACTGCCGTTGAGGGTATGTGCCAAGCGGGTGTGTTTGCTGCCTTTCTCGCGAAAACGTAGCTTCAGACGGTTGGCCTGGAACGATTCAAAGTTGGACACCGAGCTCACTTCCAGCCATTTCCTCTGGGCAGCCGCAAATACCTCGAAATCGTAAGTGAGGGCCGAAGTGAACGACAGATCGCCGCCACATAGCTGGACGATACGGTAAGGCAGTTCCAGTTTTTTCACCAGATTTTCCACGTGAGCCACCATCCGCTCCAGGGTTTGGTAGGATCGGTCGGGATGATCGATCTCAACGATCTCCACCTTGTCGAACTGATGGACGCGGTTGAGACCGCGCACATCTTTGCCGTAAGAGCCGGCCTCGCGACGGAAACAGGGTGTATAGGCGGTGTTGCGTACCGGCAGTTGTTCCTCGTCGAGGATGACGTTGCGGTAGATGTTGGTGACGGGCACCTCAGCGGTGGGGATCAGATAAAAGGGATCGGCCTCCAGCTTGTACATTTGGCCCTCTTTGTCAGGCAACTGGCCGGTGGCGAAAGCGGAGTCTTCATTGACCATCAAGGGGGGCAGCACCTCGCGGTATCCGGCAGCCACCGCTTCGTCGAGGAAGAAACTGATCAGTGCCCGTACAAGCCGTGCTCCCAGGCCGGTGAAGAGGGGGAAACCTGCGCCCGTGAGCTTGTTGCCTGTCTCAAAATCGATCAGGCCGTATTTTTTCCCCAGCTCCCAGTGAGGAAGGGCATCCTCCTCCAGCTCGGGCAAAGAGCCGCCACGCCTTACCTCAACATTGTCTTCTTCCCCCTTGCCGGGAGGTACGGACGGATGGGGAAGATTGGGAAGGGTTACCAGCAAGGCTTCCAGCTCCTGTTCAGCCTCGTGAAGACGGGCATGCAGCCCTTTGATCTCTTCCTTCAGACGGCTCATCTCTTCCCGCGCCCGGTTGGCCTCGTCGACCTTTTTTTCGCGGAAGAGTGCGCCGATCTCTTTCGAGCGTTTGTTGAGCTCCGCCTGTTTCTGATCGGCAGAGGTCTGCAACTGCCGTCTTTCCTCGTCGAGCTTCAGGATCGAAGCCAGCGTCCCGGCAGCGTCGAAGTTCTTGATCCTGAGACGTTCAACAACCTCTTCCGGATTTTCCCGGATCTGTTTCAGTGTGAGCATGGCGGCTAGGTTTAAGGACGGGTCAAATTAAAAAAAATCCCGGAACATGAGGCTTCATGTTCCGGGATCCCTAAGATATCTTTGGGCTAATTTTGGGCCTCTTCGACGGGGATCACCGAGACGTAGGATTTGTTGTTACGTCTTTTTTTGAATTGTACGATGCCGTCGACGAGGGCGAAGAGGGTATGGTCATTGCCCATGCCCACGTTCTCGCCGGGGTGATGGCGTGTACCGCGCTGCCGTACGATGATGTTGCCCGCTTTGGCGAACTGTCCGCCAAATAGCTTGATTCCCAGTCGTTTGCTTTCCGATTCGCGGCCGTTTCTAGAACTACCTGCTCCTTTTTTGTGTGCCATGGTGCTGAAATATTAAGTCTTTATTTTTCTTCTTTTTTCTCTTTGTCGTCGCGCTTCTTGGCTGTACTGCCTTTGGCAGTGGCGCTGTTTTTCTTGGCCGTGGCGGCCTTGGTGGTCTTTTGGGCCGTTGCCTTGGGCTCTTCTTTTTTCTTTTCCGTGCCGCTTTTGGCCGTAGCCTTCTTGGGAGCGGCTTTGGTTTTGCTGTCGGCGGCCGCTTCGTTCTTGGCCTTGGGAGCGGTCTTGGCGGCAGGCTTCTCTTCTGCGGAATCTTCTTTCTTCTTAGCGGTGGCTTTGGCCTTCGGAGCCGCCTTGGCTTTTCCGATCGACTCGATCAAGATCTCGGTGAAAAGCTGACGATGACCGTTCAGTTTCTGATAGCCTTTTCTCCTCTTCTTCTTGAACACTTTCACCTTGTCACCCTTCAGGTGGGTGATCACCGTCGCCTTCACTTCATAACCTTTCACCACCGGCGTTCCGACGAGTGTTTTGCCACCGTCTTCCACCAGCAGCACCTTCTCGACCGTGATCTTTTCCCCTTCTTTTTGCGGCAGACGGTTCACAAAGATCTTGTCATCTTTCTCCACCTTGAACTGTTGCCCGGCAACTTCGACAATCGCAAACATATCTTCTTGCATTAAAGAGTTGTAACTGAAATTTGGGACTGCAAAAATATAAAAATTCACTTAGATTCAAATATTTTGGTCAAATAATTATTTCCGGCCCCGAGGGGGTCAGTATTTATATACGGAATCATTATATTTGTGAACCCCTGAGGGGGAGCTAAAAAAAAAATCAGGTATGGCGAGAATCAGATTGAACGTACTGGGTTTGTCCCTCAGCCATGCGCAGACAGGGGCCTATGCACTGGTTTTGTCCGAGCAGGAGGGGCGACGGCGAATACCCATCATCATTGGGCAATGTGAGGCGCAGGCGATCGCCATTGCCCTGGAAAATCTGCAGGCACCCCGTCCGCTTACGCACGATCTTTTTTACAATTTTGCCAAGGCATTCGATATCGTCCTCGAAGAGGTTGAGATCTACAAACTGGAAGAAGGGGTCTTTTTCAGTAAGCTGATCTGCCGTCAGGATGACCGGCAGGTGGTCATTGATGCACGTACCTCCGATGCGATCGCTTTAGCGGTACGTTTTGTTTGTCCGATATACACCACTGAAGAGATCATGGCGCGTGCCGGGATGGTGATCGAGCCCGACGAGATGGAAGAAGAACTGGAAGAACAGGAAGGGACGACCATCGAGGAAGATCCGGCGGCAGAGTTGCGCCGCTATACCCTGAAAGAGCTCAACGAGATGCTCAACAAAGCGATCGAAGAAGAAGCTTATGAACGGGCTTCGCTGATCCGTGACGAGATCAAACGCCGGAAGCAGCAGCGGCAATGACCTTCGCGGCTGCATGATCCGAATAAACCCTGAAAAATCCGATGATGAGGAGAGTGATTTTCTTGCTGGCGGTCTTTTTATTTTTCTGGTTATCCTTTTCCCCTCTTTCTGCACGGCCGCAGGGTGATACCTCCCTTGTGCAGGACACCGTGGCGACGGTGGCAACTCCTGTTCGGGCCGATAGCGGCGGCAGTGCCTCCCTGGTGGACCGAGGCTCGGGACAGGTGATCTCCTCATCGATGGGGAAAGGTTTTTCCCTCACCTCTTTCTTGCGGGGGATCCTGGGCATGGCCGTTCTCATCTTTATCTCCTGGATTTTCAGTACCGACCGCCGTGCCATCTCCTGGCGGGTGGTCTTCACCGGCCTTCTCATCCAGGTGCTCCTGGCGGTGAGCATCCTTTACGTGCCGTTTATCCGGAGCATTTTCGAATATACCGGAAAGATCTTCGTGAAGATCCTCGACTTCACGGGGGAGGGGACCACCTTCCTCTTCGGAAGCCTGACCGATACCTCCCGGTTCGGGACGATCTTTGCCATCCAGATCCTGCCGACGATCATCTTTTTTTCGGCCCTGACCTCTTTGTTGTTCTACTGGGGTGTCATCCAGGTGGTGGTGTATGCGCTGGCGTGGATGATGACCAAGGCGCTGAAACTTTCGGGTGCCGAGAGCCTTTCGGTAGCCGGCAACATTTTTCTGGGGCAGACCGAGTCGCCGCTGATGATCAAGGAGTACATCCCTTTCATGAACAAGTCGGAGATCCTGCTGGTGATGATCGGCGGCATGGCCACCCTTGCCGGGGGCGTGCTGGCCGCCTACATCGGCTTTTTGGGGGGATCTGATCCGGTGCAGCGGCTGATCTTTGCCAAACACCTGCTGGCCGCCTCGGTGATGGCCGCCCCCGGGGCAGTGGTGGTGTCGAAGATCCTCGTGCCGCAGACCGAAGAGATCAACTCCAACATCCAGATCACCAAGGAGAAGGTGGGCAACAACGTGCTGGATGCCATCTCCAACGGCACCATTCAGGGGCTGAAGCTGGCGGCCAATGTGGCGGCCATGCTGCTGGTGTTCCTGGCTTTCATCGCTTTTATCAATTACATCCTCATGAAGGTAGGGGCCTGGACCAGCCTCAATGAGTTGATCGACCGCATCACCCAGCACCGCTACCATGAGCTCTCGCTGCAGTTTATCCTGGGTTATCTGATGGCCCCGCTGATGTGGCTCATCGGCGTGGCCAAGGAGGACATCGCCCTCGTGGGGCAGCTGCTGGGGGAGAAGATCATCATGACCGAGTTCGTAGGGTACATCAGTCTGGCCAAGATGAAGGCGGCGATGGTCTTCCATGATCCCAAGTCGATCATCATGGCCACATACATGCTCTGCGGCTTTGCCAACTTTGCCTCCATCGGTATCCAGATCGGGGGGATCGGTTCGCTGGCGCCCAACAAGCGGTCGCTGCTGGCGCGGTACGGTATGCGGGCCCTGTTGGGCGGGTCGGTGGCCTCGCTCCTCTCCGCCACGATCATCGGGATGATCCTGGGATAAGAGAACCGTGATGGAGCAGCAAAAAAAGATCATTGTCCTTGGAGCCGGACGGGTGGGCAGCGCCATCGCCCTCGACCTGGCCGGCGACTGTGAGGTGACGGCCGTCGACGTCCGGAAGGAGGTCCTGCAGCCCCTGGTCCGGCGGGGGATCACCCCCCTGTGGGCCGACCTGGCCATGCCGGGTCGCATCGCTGCCCTGGTGGAGTCGTTCGACCTCGTCGTTGGAGCCCTGCCGGGGTTCATGGGATACCAGGTGGTGAAAGAGGTGATCCGTGCCGGCAAGGACATGGTCGATATCTCTTTCTTCCCCCAGGATCCTTTTACCCTGGATGAGGAGGCCCGCCAACAGGGGGTGAAGATCGTCATCGACGCCGGCGTGGCCCCCGGCATGAGCAACATCTTCCTGGGGTACTACGACACCCTCATGGAGGTGGAGCGGTATGCCTGCTATGTGGGCGGTTTGCCGGTCGTGCGGCAATGGCCTTTTGAATACAAAGCGGTCTTTTCACCTCTCGACGTCATTGAAGAATATGTCCGTCCGGCCCGTTATATCGAGAACGGCCATCCTGTGGTCAAACCCGCCCTCTCGGACAGCGAGCTCCTCGACTTTGCAGGCATCGGCACCCTGGAAGCGTGGAATTCCGACGGTCTGCGTACCCTGCTGGTCACCATGAACCACGTGCCCAACATGATCGAGAAGACACTCCGTTATCCGGGGACGGTGGAGTATCTGAAAGTGTTGCGCGAAAGCGGTTTCTTCTCGTATGAGGAGGTGGAGGTGAACGGTAAGAAGATCCGGCCCGTCGACCTCACGGCCCGTCTCCTTTTCCGGCAGTGGGAGCTGAAGCCCGGCGAGGAGGACTTTACCGTGATGCGTGTGGAGATCCGGGGCCGTCAAGAGGGGGAGGAGAAGAAGTATGTCTATACACTTCTCGACCGTTACGACCGCCGGCAGGGGATGACCTCCATGGCCCGCACCACCGGCTTCACCTGTACCGCCCTGGTGCGGCTGATGCTGGAGGGTAAGATCGAAGGGAGCGGCATCCTCCCGCCGGAAAAAGTGGCGCGAAAGGGAGAGAATTTTTCATTCATCCTGGATCATCTCGAAGAACGCGGGGTGCATTACGATCTGAAAACCGAATGAACCATGAAAAAGACACTGATCCTTCTGTTTGCATTGATGATGCCTTTTCCGTGGGCGATGGCGCGCGACCGGGTGGTGCTTTCGCCCGACGGCCATATGAAGCTGGTCATCCACACCGCGGGCACGCTTTCTTTCACGCTCTTGCGGGATGACAGCCTGGTGGTGCAGGTGCCGGCCCTCTCCCTGCAAGTGGGCGAACAGTTGATCCCCCAACTCAACGACCGTCTGCGCAAGGTGGTGAAGACCTCCCGGGACGAGATCCTGCATCCCGTCGTGCCGGTGAAGAACCGTGCAGTGAGAAACCGCTACCACGGGGTGGTGTTGCAGTACCGCAGTGGCTATGCGGTGGAGTTCCGTCTCTTCGACGACGGTGTGGGCTACCGTTTTATCACGCACTTCCCCGACACGGTTGAGGTACGTGAGGAGACGGTGCGTTTTCTCTTCCCTGCCGGGACGATGGCGTGGTATCCGCGCGAGGAGGGCTTTTTCTCGCACAACGAACGGCTGTATGACCATCTTCCTGTGACGAAGATCGGCCGGGGGGAGTTGGCCAGTCTGCCGGCCCTTTTTGCGGTGCCGCAGGGGACGTATGTGGTGGTGTGTGAGTCGGACCTGCGGGACTATCCCGGCATGTGGCTGCAGGGGACGGGCGAAGAGGCTGTCGAGGCGGTCTTTCCGCGCTATCCCCTGAAGACCGAGCAGACACGCGACCGCAACGTGAAGCCGGTGGTGCGGGCCGACTACCTGGCGCGTACGGCCGGCAGCCGCACCTTCCCCTGGCGTGTGCTGGCCGTGGCCCCCCATGCGGCCGACCTCCTGGAGAACGAGATCGTCTACCGCCTGGCGTCCCCCAACAAACTGGACGATGCCTCCTGGATCAAACCCGGCCTGGTGGCATGGGACTGGTGGAACGCCCTCAACGTCTACGGCGTCGATTTCAAGTCGGGAGTCAATACGGAGACCTACAAATATTTTGTCGACTTTGCCTCCGGTCACCATATCCCTTACATCATCCTCGACGAAGGATGGTATAAACTGGGGAACCTGCTTGACATCAATCCCGATGTCGACCTGCAGGAGCTGCTGCGCTATGCAAAGCAAAAGGATGTGGGGATCATCCTGTGGGTGGTGTGGAAGACCCTGGATGACCAGCTGCAGGAGGCTCTTGACAGCTTTGCCGTCTGGGGTGTCAAGGGCATCAAGGTCGATTTCATGCAGCGCGACGACCAGTGGATGGTGGATTATTACCGCAAGGTGGCCCGTGAGGCGGCCAAACGGCATCTGTTGGTCGACTTTCACGGCGCATACAAGCCTTCCGGTCTGCGGCGCGAGTATCCCAATGTGCTCACCCGCGAGGGGGTGAAGGGGTTGGAGAACAACAAGTGGTGCGATTGCATCACCCCGCAGCACAATGTCACCCTTCCCTTCATCCGTATGGTGCCGGGACCGATGGATTATACCCCCGGGGCGATGGTCAATGCCCATAAGAAAAACTTCCACGTCTCTTGGGATCGCCCCATGAGCATGACCACCCGCGTACAACAGCTGGCGATGTACGTGGTGTACGAAAGCCCATTGCAGATGCTGGCGGACAATCCTTCTAACTATTTGCGCGAGCCCGAATGCCTGGGGTTTCTCTCCTCCGTGCCGACCACCTGGGATGAGACGCACGCCCTCGCCGGCGAGGTGGGGGAATATGTGGCGGTGGCCCGCCGCAAGGGAGAAAAGTGGTACGTGGGGGTCATGAACGGAGAAAAACCGCGCGATCTCGATCTCGACCTCTCCTTACTTCCCGAAGGGAAATGGAAGGTCACGGTCTATGAGGACGGTATCAATGCCGACCGTTATGCCCAAGATTACCGGAAAAGAACCCTCACTTTCACCGGAGGGGAGCTCAAGGTGCATCTGGCCGAAGGTGGCGGCTGGGTGGGGGTCTTTGAAAAAGAATGATCATGAAAAGAAGATTTTCCTTTCTGTTCTTCATTATTGTCATTGTCTGTCTGCTGTTACCGGAAAGGTTGGCTGCCCAGCTGCCGGATCTGCGGGTGCTGGAGGCCGAACATTTCCTGGAGTTGTTAGTGCAGGGACGTTATGATGAAGCGGCGAGTCGTTTCGACTCGGTGGTGGCGGCACGTTTGCCGGCGGTGATGTTGCAACAGGTGTGGGAGAGCCTGCAACAACAGGTGGGGAGATTTGAGAAGTATGAGCATTTTACGGTGACCCGTTCCGATCCCTATTTTTCCGTACGGCTCACCCTGCGTTTTGCCAAGGGTGTCTTGCTCGACCTCAAGCTGGTGTACGACGACCGGGATCGGATCACGGGGATCTTTTTTTTACCGGCGAAGCAGCAACCCTATCAGTTGCCGGACTACGCGGACACATCGGCTTTTCATCGCGAGCCGCTGAAAGTCCGTACCGGTCGGTATGTCTTGCACGGGGAGCTGACCACCCCTGCCGGGCCGCTCATTTATCCGGTGGTGGTGATGGTACAAGGCTCCGGTCCCGCCGATATGGATGAGACCATCGGCCCCAACCGCATCTTCCGGGACATTGCCTATGGCCTCTCTTCCCACGGCATTGCGGTGATCCGGTACAACAAGCGCACGTATGAATATGCGGGCAGGCTGGATCCCGATTCCCTGACGGTGTGGGAGGAGACCATCGACGATGCGGTGTCGGCGGTGCGGTTGGCGAAAGCGATCCCCGGGGCGAGCGGGGTCTTTTTGCTGGGTCATTCACTGGGGGCTTACCTGGCCCCCCGCATTGCCACGAAGGTGCCGGGGCTTTCCGGCCTCGTGCTTATGGCCGGCAACACACGGCCGCTTCCGCGCCTCATCCTCGACCAGATGGAGTACCTCTATTCCCTGGATACCCTCACGGCTGAGGAGCGAGCCCGTCTCGACACATTGCGCAAAAAGGTGGAACGGGTACTGAAAGGCGATTTCGACACGACCACCCCCGCAGCGGACCTGCCCTTGGGCATCCCGGCACGTTACTGGCTCGACCTTCGGAATTACGATCCCGTGGCCACCGCACAAAGCCTCGAGCTGCCCATGTTGATCATGCAGGGAGGGCGCGACTACCAGGTGACCACCTTCGACTTCAACGAGTGGAAACATGCCTTGTCCCACCGAAACAACGTCGACTTCCGCATGTACCGTAACCTTGACCACCTCTTCCTCCCCGGCGAAGGGAAAAGCCGTCCTTCCGACTACCTCATCCCCTCCCATGTGCCGGAAAAGGTGATCCTCGATATCGCCGAATGGATCAAGACGGTGCCGTCAAAAAAGTAAACCGGAACGGTGCGAAATTTTGTAAGTTTGAAGCGGATTGAACGTGAAAAATACCGGACGATATGCAGCAATACCTGCAATTATGTGAACATGTGCTGAAACACGGGGTGCGGAAACACGACCGCACCGGAACGGGGACCCTCAGTGTCTTCGGCCACCAGATGCGTTTCGACCTCTCCCGGGGGTTTCCGCTGCTGACGACCAAGAAGCTTCATTACAAGTCGATCCTTTATGAACTTTTATGGTTTCTGCGGGGGGATACCAACATCAAGTATCTGAACGATCATGGGGTGACGATCTGGGACGAGTGGGCCGACGAAAAGGGAGACCTGGGACACATCTACGGGTATCAATGGCGTTCGTGGCCCACGCCCGACGGCAAAGGCATCGATCAGATCTCGCGGGTGGTCGAGTCGATCCGGAACAATCCCGATTCACGCCGCCACATTGTGAGTGCGTGGAACGTGAGCGACCTCGACAAGATGGCGTTGCCGCCCTGCCATATCCTCTTTCAGTTCTACGTGGCCGACGGAAAGCTTTCGGTGCAATTGTACCAGCGCAGTGCGGACATCTTCCTCGGCGTGCCGTTCAACATCGCTTCGTACTCACTCTTGCTGCTGATGATGGCCCAGGTGACGGGGTTGCAGCCGGGCGAGTTCATCCACACCTTAGGGGATGCCCATATCTACCTTAACCACATTGAGCAGGTGAAACTCCAACTGACGCGCAAACCCTATCCCCTTCCCACAATGCGTCTCAACCCGGAGAAAAAGTGTATCTTTGATTTTGAATATGAGGATTTTGTGCTGGAGAACTACCAGGCGCATCCGCATATCAAAGGGGAGATCTCGGTATGAAGGAAAAGACCCTCTCGATCATTGTGGCGGTGGCCGAGAACATGGCCATTGGCAAGGATAATCAGCTCTTGTGGTACATCTCCGATGATCTGAAGCGTTTCAAGCGCATCACCTCCGGCCATCCGGTGATCATGGGGAAGCGTACATGGGAGTCGTTGCCGGTGCGGCCGTTGCCGGGGCGGATGAACATCGTCCTCACGGATGTGCCGGGCGAGGAGATCGAAGGAGCCGTGACCGTGCATTCCCTGGAAGAGGCGGTGGAGCGCTGCCCGGCGGGGGAGGAGTGCTTCATCATCGGCGGCGGGTCGGTGTACCGCCAGTTCCTGCCCTTTGCCGACAAGCTCTATATCACCCGGGTGAACCGGGCTTTCGAGGCCGACACTTTCTTCCCGGAGATCAATGAAAAAGAATGGAAACTGGTCTCGCGCGAGGAGATCCGCGATGACCCCTCCGTGCCCTTTACCTACGACTACCTCATCTATGAGCGGTACGGGTAATTTTTTTCTTCCCCATTAAACCTTTTTTGTTTTCGGGAGTCCAAAGGGTGGTTGCCTGGAAAAAGGGCAATGTATGAGATGTGTACCTAAAAAAAAGAAAACTATGAGAACGAGAAATTGGATCTTCATGATGTTGCTGGCGGCAGGGACCGGGTTTTTGTTCACCTCCTGCCAGAAGGAAGAGGGCACGGATGCACCTTCCATTTCGAAAGACGAGGTGGCCACGGTGGAAGATAACACCCTGATGGAAGCCTTGCTGGATGATGCGATGGACGAGGCCGACCGTGCCGTGATGACGGTGGACGACTGGATTTTCAACAGCGAAGGGTCGACCCTCAAGTCGGCCATGGTCGACACCTGTCCCAAGATCACGGTCGACCGGCCGGACAGTACGCGGTGGCCGAAGGTGATCACCATTGATTACGGGGATCTCTGTACCGGTTTTAACGGACACACCCGCAGCGGCAAGATCGTCATCACCATTTGGGGCCGTTATATGAAGCCGGGTTCCAAACGGGTGGTAGAGCTGGTCGATTATTATGTCAACGGCATCCATGTGGAAGGCACGCGTACCGTGATGAACGAAGGCCGCAACGACAACGGGAATCTGGTGTTCAGTGTCGAGCTGAAGGATGGCAAGATCACACGGAACGACACCACTTTCATGACGCGTGAATATGTCCGGTTCCGTGAATGGGTCAACGGCGAGAAGACACGCAACCGCTGGGACGATGTCTTCTTCATCACGGGAGAGTCGTCGGGAGTGAACTTCCGCGGCCACACCTATCACAAGACCATCGTCAACCCGCTGGAGTGGGCTCGTAGCTGCCGTTTCATCAAGAGCGGGACGGTCTCCATCCGCATCGACGACCGTCCGCCGGTGATCCTCGACTATGGTGACGGTACCTGTGACAACAAGGCCACCCTCACCCGCAACGGCGTCACCAAAGAGATCCTCCTGAAATACCACAGGAAAAGAAAACCCTGATGATCAGGTAGTGAAAAAGTAAAGAAAAACCGGTCTTTTGAAGACCGGTTTTTCTTTTTGATATTCAGCAGAGGAAGAGGATGTAGCTACGTAGTTGGCTACGTAGGCAGCTACGTAGATAATGGTTTTGGTGCTGTAAGGGTATGTTTGTCAGATGGTTGTGGGGGATCGTGCGGGAAGGGTGAACGGAGGTCAGGAGGAAGGGTCTGCGCGGAGGTTTCGGAGGAAGTTCCGTGTGGCCTGCTCGATATCGGAGGCTTTTTCAAGGGCTTTGATATAGGCGCTCCCGACGATGGCGCCGTGAAGATGGCGGGTGGCCTGGCGGTATGTGATCGCGTTGGAGATGCCGAAACCCGCCACGAGGGGGGTCTTCAGCCCCAGGGTGGCCAGACGTTTGAAATAGGCAAGTTGCTCTTCGGAGAAGGTGTCACGGACCCCCGTGGTCGCCCGGGAAGAGACGACGTACAAAAATCCTTCGCCGTGTTCGTCGAGGAAGCGGATCCGTTCTTCCGGTGTCTGAGGGGTGAGGAGGAAAATGTTCTTCAGATCGTGTTCCCGGAAGATCTTCAGGTGTTTTTCAAGGTATTCTTCGGGGGGAAGGTCGGGGATGATCAAGCCGTCGATGCCGGCGGCGGCCGCGTCGTGGCAAAGGCGTTCCAGACCGTAGCGGAGGATGGGGTTCAGGTAGCTCATCAGCAGCAGGGGGACCGTGTTCCCGTTGCGGACTTCTTCCAGTTGTTCAAGGATCCTGTGCAAGGTGATGCCGTTGTCGAGGGCGCGGCGGCTGCTCTGTTGGATCACCGGACCGTCGGCTACGGGATCCGAAAAGGGGACGCCCACTTCGATCATGTCGGCCCCGTGGCGTCCCAGGGCCCGGATCACGCTGGCGGTGCTCTCCCGTTCCGGAAAGCCCGCCGTGAAATAGACGGAGAGGATGTTCTGCTTTTTTTCCCGGAAAAGGCGGTCGATTCGGTTCATAGGGCAGGAAATTTTTTTTGCTGTGCAGGGGTCATTCCCCGATGTGTTTGAGGATGGTTTCCATGTCTTTGTCTCCCCGTCCGGAGAGGTTGATGATGATATGGTCGTCGGCGGTGAAGGGGATCTTTTCGAGGAGGGCGAGGGCGTGGGCCGACTCGAGGGCTGGGATGATGCCTTCGAGGCGGGCGAGGAGGCGGGTGGCGGCGAGGGCTTCGTCGTCGGTGACGGCATAGAAGGCGGCGCGGCCCGTGGCGTGCAGGTGGCTGAGCAGGGGGCCGATGCCGGGGTAGTCGAGGCCGGCGGAGACGGAGTAGGGTTCGGTGATCTGGCCGTCGTCGTCCTGGATGACGTAGGAGCGGCAGCCGTGGAGGATGCCGGTGCGGCCGAGGGCGATGGTGGCGGCGGTGTGGCCGGTGGCGACACCCTGGCCGCCGGCCTCGGCGGCGAGAAGGCGTACCTGCGGCTTGTCGAGATAATGGTAAAAGACGCCGGAGGCATTGCTGCCGCCGCCGACGCAGGCCAGCACGGCGTCGGGAAGGTCGCGTCCGCTCTGGCGGGGGAATTGCCACAGCAGCTCTTCGCTGATGACCGACTGCAGACGGGCCACCAGGTCGGGATAGGGATGGGGCCCTACCGTCGAGCCGATGAGGTAGTAGGTCTCTTCGGGGTGGGTGATCCAGTCGCGCAGCGCCTCGTTGACGGCATCCTTGAGGGTTTGGTTGCCCGAATGTACCGGCACCACGGTGGCGCCGAGGAGCTTCATCCGCTCGACGTTGGGACGTTGGCGCTGCACGTCGAGGGCGCCCATGTACACCGTGCAGCTCATGCCCATGCGGGCGCAGACGGTGGCCGTGGCGACGCCGTGCTGGCCTGCGCCCGTCTCGGCGATGATGCGGCGTTTGCCCAGACGCTGCGCCAGGAGGATCTGTCCCAGCGCATTGTTGATCTTGTGGGCGCCCGTATGGGTGAGGTCCTCGCGCTTGAGATAGACATGAGTGCCGTAATGAGAAGAGAGCCGTGCGGCCGGGTACAAGGGGGTGGGCCGTCCGGCATAGTCGTTCAACAGGCGGCGGTACTCTTCCCGGAAAGCCGAGTCTTCAAGGATATCCAGATACTTCTCCTGCAGCTCTTTCACATTGGGATAGAGCATTTCCGGCACATAAGCGCCGCCGAAGTCACCGTAAAAGCCTTTCTCGTCGGGATGGAAAGAGGTTTGGGTTTTCATGCACGCAGTTGGTTGAGGAAGTTACGGAGTTTTTCGATGTCTTTGATGCCCGAGGCGGTCTCGAAACGGCTGTTCAGGTCGAGGCCGGTGAGGCCGGGGAGGGTGAGGTGGGGCAGGGTCTCGAGGATGTTGCGGTCGATGCCGCCGCTGAGCAGCCAGGGGGTGTGGAGGGGGTATGTGGCCAGCAGACGGTGGTCCCAGGCGGTGCCGCTGCCGCCGCGGGCGGCGGTGGCCGTGTCGAAAAGGAAGAGATCGACGACCTCCTCGTAGTGGGCCAGCTCGTCGTAGTCGGGAGGGCCTTTCACGGCGATCGCCTTGATGATGCCGGCATGGCTCTCCTCGCGGATGCGGCGGCAGTAGGCGGGGGTCTCGTCACCGTGCAGCTGGACGTAGTCGAGACCGTAGCGTTCGGCACGACGGGTGACGGTGCAGGGGTTCTCGTCGACGAACACCCCCACCTTCTTCACCCCCTCGGGGACGGCAGCCAGCGCCTCCGGCGGCAGCGGCACCGCATAGCGCGGCGAAGGGGGATAGAAAACGAAACCGACATAGTCGATGCCGAGGGCCGCCACCTGCCGGATGTTCTCCGGATCGCGCATGCCGCAAACCTTGATACGTAGGGAACGGATCTCTTCTTGGGTCATTTCATGTTTCTTTTTGGGGTTCATGGATCACCTTTTCGCATTGACGGAGGAAGGTGCTGCAGGCTTCTCCCGGGTCGCTTTCACGCATAAAGGCTTCGCCGATGAGGAAGCCGTGGTATCCTGCCTGGTGGAGGCGGGCGACGGTGTGGGGGTCGTCGAGGCCGCTCTCGCTCACGCGCACAAGACCGGCAGGAATGACGGCAGCGGCCTCGAGCGAGCGTTCGATCCCGACGGAGAAAGTGGTGAGGTCGCGGTTGTTGACGCCGACGATCACCTCTTCGTCGGGCATCTTCACCAGTTCGAGCGGGTTGTGGATCTCGAAGAGCACGTCGAGCTCAAGGCTGAGGGCGAGGCGGGTGAGAGTATGGAGTTGTTTTTTCTCGAGGGCGGCGGCGATGAGCAGGATGGCGTCGGCGCCGAGGGCGCGGGCCTCGACCACCTGGTATTCGTCGAGGAGGAAGTCCTTGCGCAGCAGGGGGAGGGAGGTATGGTCGCGCGCTTCACGCAGGTCGTCATCGTGGCCGCCGAAGAAGGGGGTGTCGGTGAGGACGGAGACGGCGGCGGCACCGGCGGCCTCGTAGGCGGGGACGATGGCCGCGGCGCGGGCGCCCTCGTGGATCATCCCGCGCGAGGGGGAGGAGCGCTTGAACTCGGCGATCACCGCCGGCGGCCGGTGTGTGGCGAGGGCTTCCCGCAGGGAACGCCGCGCGGCCGAAAAGAGGGGGGAACGCTCGAGCGTGCGGTAGGGGATCTCCTTCTTGCGGCGCCAGACCTCTTTTTCCTTTTCCCGGAGGATGGTGGTGAGGATGTCTTTCATCATTGCAGGTTCATGAGGGTTTCGAACTTTTTCAGGGCTTTTCCGCCGAGGAGGCTGTCGCGGGCGTGCTGCAGCGCCTCGTCACGGCTGAGGGCGGGGAAGTAAGCTTGCAGGGCCACGGCGCTGTTGGCGATGACCACCTCCTCCTGGGCGGGGGTGCCTTTGCCGCGGAGCACGTTCACGAAGATGCGGGCGTTCTCTTCGACGTTCTTTCCTCCGGCCAGCTCTTCGGGGCGGTGTGGGGAGAGGGTGAGCGTCGCCGGCGTGAGCTGTTCCTCGCCGGCGGGGGTGAGGAGGCGGGTGCGGCCGGTGAGGCTGATCTCGTCATAGCCGTCGTCGCTGTGCACGACGGCATAATCGATACCCGCTTTGCGGAAGACGCCGCGGTAGAGCTCCTGCACCGTGCGGTCGAAGACGCCGGTGAGCTGGGCCTGCGGCCGCGCGGGGTTGACCATCGGCCCGAGGATGTTGAAAAAGGTCTTCACCTGCAGCGTACGGCGTACGGGTGCCACCTCTTTGAGTGCGGGGTGGAAGAGGGGGGCGTGCAGGTAGGTGATGCCGGCGGCGTCGAGTTCGCGCCGCAGCTTGGACGGGTCGTTCGAGAAGCGGTAGCCGAGGTGCTGCAGCACGTCGGACGAGCCGGCCGCCGAGGTGGCGGCGGCATTGCCGTGTTTGGCCACGAGGGCGCCCGCGCCCGCACAGACGAAGGCCGTGAGGGTGGAGATGTTGAAGGTGTTCTTGCCGTCGCCGCCGGTGCCGCAGACATCCAGCAGCCGCATCCCATCCAGGTCGACGGGCACGGCCAGCGCCAGCAGCGCCTCACGGAAGCCGGCCAGCTCCGCCGCCGTCACCGGCCGCATCACATAGGCCATCAGGAAAGCAGCCACCTGCAAGGGATCATATTTCCCCGTGCCGATGTTGTGCATCACCGTGCGGGCTTCCTCCTGCGTGAGGAGCTCTTTCCTGCCCAGTCGTTCGAGGATCTCTTTCATAATATCCGGGTTTTAGGCGTTAATCCAGTTCTCGATCATTTGGTAGCCATGGTCGGTCATGATCGACTCGGGGTGGAATTGCACTCCCCGCACGTCGTAGTCATTATGGGTGATGCTCATGATCCGGCCTTCGTCGTCCTCGCTGGTGATGAGGAGGGCGTTGGGCAAACTTTCTCTGTCGACGACCCAGGAGTGGTACCTGCCGGCGGGAAAGGTTTCCGGGATGTTGCGGTAGAGGGGGTCGTCGTGCACCACATGGATGGGGGTGCGGATCCCGTGGTAGGGTTGCTCGAGGTTGACGAGCCTTCCTCCGAAGGCTTCGGCGATGGCCTGGTGCCCCAGGCAGATGCCCAGCAGACTTTTTTCGGGAGCCCACCGCCGGATGATGGCGAGGGTGTGGCCGGCCTCTTCGGGGATGCCCGGCCCCGGCGAGAGGACGATCTTGTCATAGGGGGAGAGTGCTTCGGGGACGACGGCATCGTTGCGGAACACCTCCACGGCCCCCCCGGTGATCTCGCGCAGATAGTGGACCAGGTTGTAGGTGAACGAGTCGTAGTTGTCGATGACGGCGATCTTCATGGCGGATGACGTTTACAGTTGTTCGGCGATGCGGATGGCTTTTTTGAGGGCGGCCAGTTTGTTGTTGACCTCCTGCAGTTCGTTCTCTTCGTGTGAGCGGCTGACGATGCCGGCGCCGGCCTGGTAGAAGAGGGTGTTGTCTTTGCTGAGGAAGGAGCGGATCATGATGGCATGGTTGAGGTTGCCGTTGGCGTGGAGAAAGCCGATGGCGCCGCCGTAGAAGCCGCGGGCGGTGGGTTCGTAGTCGTCGATGAGCTGCATGGCGCGGTACTTGGGAGCGCCGGTGAGGGTGCCGGCGGGGAAGGTGGCACCGAACATGGCGGTAGCGGAAGCCTCGTCGTCGAGGCGGGCCGAGACGGTGGAGACCATGTGGATGACGTGGGAATAGAACTGGATCTCACGCAGTTGTTCCACGCGCACATCACGGCCGTAACGGCTCAGGTCGTTGCGTGCCAGGTCGACCAGCATGATGTGTTCGGCATTCTCTTTCTCGTTGCCGGCCAGCTCCAGGGCTCTTTTCTTGTCCTCTTCGTCATTGCCGGTGCGGCGGAAGGTGCCGGCGATGGGGTTGATGTAGGCCCGGCCGCCGGCGATCTTCAGGTGTGTCTCGGGCGAGGAGCCGAAGATACGGTAGTCGCCATAGTCGAAATAAAAAAGGTAGGGAGAGGGGTTCACCGACCGCAGGGCACGGTAAAGGGTGAAATCGTCCCCCTCGAAAGGTTGCTCGAAACGGCGCGAGAGGACGATCTGGAACACGTCGCCGCGGTAACAGTGTTGCTTGCCCTTTTTGACCATCTCCAGGTACTGTTCGTCGGTGAGGTTGGAGCGTTCCGGCCCGGTGGTGCGGAAGGAGCCGGTGGTGACGCTCATCTTGGCAATGAACATGGCCAGTCGGTCGATGCCGGGCTCATCCCCATCAAAAAGGTTCTCCGCCAGCGTCATGGTGTTGTTGAAGTGGTTGATGGTGATGACATAGCGGTAAAGAGTGTAACGTATGTCGGGGATACGGCTCTTGGGGTCGGCGGGGGCACGGAGGCGGAGGGTCTCGAAATACTGCACGGCATCGTAGGCGGTGTAGCCGAAGAAGCCGTTGGCGGGGGAGGCGTCGTCGCCGGCAAAGTCGAAACGCCGCATGAAACGGTCGAGCAGCGGAGCAAAGGAGCCTTCCACTTTCTGTTCGGGCAGCAGCGCTCCGCGTATCTCCTCCTGCAGGGTGAAGTCTTTCACCGTTACCGACGCCAGGGGTTCGAGGCAGAGGATCGAGAGGCTGTCCTCGCTGCTGTGGTAATCGGAGCTCTCCAGGAGGATGGTGCGGGGGAAGATCTCCCGCAGCTGCAGGTAAAGCGCCACCGGCGTGGTGGTGTCGGCAAGCAGTTGCCGGATGTGGGTCGTGATGCGGTATCTTTCCATAATGATCCGTTTTCCAACAAAAAAGGCTTACCGTAAATCCGGTAAGCCTTTCGTTGCGTTTGCATGCCAGCTTCCTCTTTACGGTAAAGGATCTTTATCGTAAAGCCACCACCAGCATGTATTTTTTGCAAAGGTCATCGTTCGTGTGCTTGACAGGAGCAAAAATAGAAAAAATCTCAAAAGACCAAATCTCAGGCCACTTTTAATTTCCGCAAGTTGACCCCTTCGAGTTTCTCTTTGGCGTATTTGAGGGTGATGGTAAGTTTTTTCTTGTTGGTACCGGGTACGTGGAACATGGCGTCGGTCATGATGGTTTCGCAGATGGAGCGCAGGCCGCGGGCGCCGAGTTTGAACTCGATGGCTTTGTCGACGATGTAGTCGAGCACTTCCTCTTCGAAGGTGAGTTCGATGCCGTCCATCTTGAACAGTTTGATGTATTGTTTGATGATGGCGTTCTTGGGTTCGGTGAGGATGCGGCGGAGGGCGGTACGGTCGAGGGGGTGGAGGTAGGTGAGCACCGGCAGGCGGCCGATGATCTCGGGGATGAGACCATAGGCCTTGAGGTCTTGCGGGGCGATGTATTGCAGGAGGTTTTCCTTGTCGATCTGGTTGCGTTGTTTGGAGGCGCCGAAGCCCACCACCTGGGTGTTGAGACGCTGGGCGATCTTTTTCTCGATGCCGTCGAAGGCGCCGCCGCAGATGAAGAGGATGTTCTTGGTGTCGACGGGGATCATTTTTTGTTCGGGGTGTTTGCGTCCTCCCTGTGGGGGTACGTTGACCACCGAACCTTCGAGCAGTTTGAGGAGGCCCTGCTGCACGCCCTCGCCCGAGACATCGCGGGTGATGGAGGGGTTGTCGCTTTTGCGGGCGATTTTGTCGATCTCGTCGATGAAGACGATCCCTTTCTCTGCGGCCTTCACGTCGTAGTCGGCTGCCTGGAGCAGGCGTGTGAGGATGCTCTCGATGTCTTCACCCACATAACCGGCTTCGGTCAGCACTGTGGCATCGACGATGGTGAAGGGCACATGCAGCATCTTGGCGATGGTGCGAGCCAGCAGCGTCTTGCCCGTGCCGGTCTCTCCCACCAGCAGGATGTTCGATTTTTCGATCTCGATGTCATTGTCGTCGGCCGGTTGCAGCAGCCGCTTGTAGTGGTTGTACACCGCCACCGAAAGGTATTTTTTTGCCTCTTCCTGTCCGATGACATACTGGTCGAGAAACTTCTTGATCTCGGTGGGCTTGAGTAGTTGTATATCACTGAGGTTGAAGTCGCTGCGGCCTTTCATCTCCTCCTGGAGGATGCTGTAGGCCTGCTCGATACAGTGATCGCAGATGTATCCGTTGATCCCTGAGATCAGGAGGTTCGTGTCCTTCTTTTCGCGTCCGCAGAATGAACACCGTTCCACCATCTGGTTTTGGTTTGGTTTCATGACAAAGTTATAAAGAATATGGCGGGAGGGAGGTGAAATGGTAAGAAAAGGATCACTTTTTATTTTTTCGGACAAGGACTTCGTCGATCATCCCGTATTTTTTGGCTTCTTCTGCGGTCATCCAGAAGTCGCGGTCGGCGTCTTTGGCCACTTTCTTCTTGGGGTTGCCGGTATGCTCGGCGATGATGGCATAGAGTTCGTCGCGCAGTTTGATGATCTCGCGTGTGGTGATCTCGATGTCGGAAGCGGGTCCCTGGACTCCGCCCATGGGCTGGTGGATCATCACGCGGGAGTGTTTCAGGGCCGAGCGTTTGCCTTTGGTGCCGGCGCACAGCAGGATGGCGCCCATCGAGGCGGCCATGCCCGTACAGATGGTCCCCACATCACAGCCGATGTATTGCATCGTGTCGTAGATGCCCAGGCCGGCATAGACCGAGCCGCCCGGTGTGTTCAAGTAGATCTGGATATCCTTGCCCGGATCGGACGATTCCAGATAGAGCAGCTGCGCTTCGACGATGTTGGCCACATAATCGTCGATGGCCAACCCGATGAAAATGATGCGGTCCATCATCAGTCGGGAGAAAACATCCATCGAAGCGACATTGAGCTGACGCTCCTCGATGATCGTGGGAGAGATGTAGTTGTTGTAGACCCGGGCATACTGGTCGAACGCCAGTGGGCTGATGCCCTGGTGCTTGACGGCATATTTCCTGAAGTCTTCCTGGATGTTCGTTTTCATGGTAAGTTCGCTTTTTGTGCCTGTAAAATAAGGTTATTTTTTCTCTTTTGCTGCTTTTTCCTCTTCTTCTTCGATCATCTTGCGGAACTTCTCGCGTGAGATCTCTTTCTCGTCGAGTTTGATCACGCCTTTGAGGTGGTCGAACACTTTTTTATTGAGGATGGCCGCGACGATGCGGTTGTATTCGTCTTCTTTTTTGAGGATCTCGTTGGCATACTGCTCGACCTGTTCATCGGGCAGGTTGCCGAGGCCGTACTGGCGGAACTGGTCGCGGGTGAGGGCCATGGCATATTCCTTGATCTCCTCATAAGTCACCTGCAGGCCGGCCTCTTTGGCGATCTTGTCACGGATGATCTGCCAGCGAAGGTCCTCGAGGAAGAGATCGAACTCTTTGTCGATCTGTTCGGGGGAGAGTTTACCCTTGTTGGCCTCGATGAGCCACCGCTTGAGAAAGTCCTCCGGCAAAGGAACCTCGATCAGGGAGAGAAGCTTTTTCCGTACGTCTTTCTGGTATTTGGAATCGCTCTCCAGGTCGAGCTGGTAGCGGAGCGATTCGCGGATCTTTTCGACGAAAGTTTCGTGATCTTTGACGGCATCCTTTCCGAAGAGACGGTCGTAAGTCTCCTGGTTCTCCTCGGCCTTCATGAAGCGGCGGACATCCTTGATCTCGAGCAGGAAATAGGGGCTGACCTCGTTCAGCTTTTCCTTGTCGGTCTTAAGGGTATTGGCCCTTTCTTCTTCGTCGGGGAGGATGTCGGCGATGGGGACGAGCACTTTGTCACCCTTTTTCTTTCCGAGGAGTTCCTTGCGGGTCTTTTTCTCCTTCACCGCCGGCATGTTGATCACGGCGTTTTCGACCCGGATGCCGTTTTCGCGTGGCTCTCCCTCCTCGGTGGTTTCGGTGAGAACGCCCTCGATCATGTCTTCCTCGCCCACTTCGTCGACACTTTCCATACGTCCCAGTTGGGTGAGGTAGTTGTCGATGGTCTCCCGGAGGAGGTCATCATCGATCTTGATTTTGTAATAAGGAACTTTGATGCGTTTGGAGAGGTTGATCTCCGGATCGGGGAAGAGTCCCAGGTCGACGTAAAAGCGGAAGACCGTATCCTTGGTCCAGTCGAACTCTTCCTTTTTTTCTTCGTTGGGGAGGGGGTCTCCCAGGACGTTGAGTTGGTTGTCGCGGATATAGTTGGTAACGGCCTCGTTGAGGATCTTGTTGACCTCGTCGACGAGCACCGGTGTGTGGTACATTTTCTTGATGAGGCTGAGGGGAACATGGCCGGGACGGAATCCGTCGAAACGGGCCTTCTTGCGGTAGTCGCGCAGGATCTTCATCACACGTTCCTCATAATCCTCGGGGCCGATCTCGACGGCCAGGGTCACGTTCAGATCGTCGTTGTTCTCCTGTGTAATGTTCATTGTAAAAGATTTAACATGTTAAAAAAACCGCACAGCGGCGGTTCCTGTTACTCATTTTTCTTTTACGGTGTTGTGCGGATGAAGGGACTCGAACCCCCACGCCCGAAGGCATCAGATCCTAAATCTGACGCGTCTACCAATTCCGCCACATCCGCAAAAGCGGCGCAAAGATACAAAAAAAATTCATGCCTTGTGTGTTCAAGGGAATGATAATGAAAGAAAAGGCATCTGTCGTGAAAGATTTTCGTAATTTTATACAGTCTATAATAATTTGTCAAAAAAGTGGCTTATGAGGACGAGGTATTGGATTTTGGGAGTGATGCTGTTCCTGGCGGCTGCCTGCGGTCGTTCCCAGAGCAGGGAGCACAAGGCAGGGCAGGTGGCGTACATCAACGACACCTTGCTGGAGAAGATCTGGGTGAGCGAGCCGGTGCTGAAGGTGCCGGAGAGTGTTTTGTATGACGGCGCGCGGAATGTGATCTATGTCTCGAACATTGAGGGCAAGCCTGCCGAGCATGACGGTCGCGGCTTCATTGCGCGGCTGGGCCCCGACGGAAAGGTGCTGCAGCGGGAATGGGTGAGCGGACTGGATGCCCCGAAGGGGCTGGGGTTGCATGCGGGACGGTTGTACGTCTCGGACATCAACGCACTGGTGGTGATCGACGTGGCGGCGGCCAGGGTGGTGGCGCGCTACGAGGCACCGGAGGCGGTGTTTCTCAACGATGTGGCAGTGGCTTCCGACGGTACGGTATATGTCTCGGACATGGGGGCTTCGGCCGTCTACCGCCTGCAGGGGGATCGTTTTGAACGGTGGTTGCACGACGCCCGCCTGAACGGTCCCAACGGCCTCTTCGTCGAAAACGGCGCTCTCCTGGCGGGATTGAAAGACCGTATTGTGCGGATCGACACGGCCCGCCGGACGATCACCGACCTGGTGCTGCATACCGGCAGCATCGACGGCCTGGAGGGTGACGGCCGGGGAGGTTATCTCATCAGCGACTGGCGCGGCCATGTGTACCGGGTGACACCGCAAGGGGAAAAGGTGCTGCTGCTCGACACAACCCCCATCCATATGCAGGCTGCCGACATCGACTATGTCCCTTCTTCGGCAACCTTGCTGGTGCCGACATTTAACAGCAACCGTATCGTGGCCTACCGCGTGAAGTGGGGCGACCGTTAAAGTAAAGAGCTTCCTTATTGAATGAACCTGATCGCAAGCGGGTAGTTCCAGAGTTCTCCCTGGGAAGCTTGTACGGCACCGACAATGGGGAAAACGATGGACATCACAGCCACTGCGATCAGTAAGGGGAGCCCGATCAGCAGGAGGGTGAGGAGCAGGCTGATGACAAGATAGATGATCATGCTGATGATCCAGTTCATGACCATCTTTCCGTGACGGTCGACTTCCGGGAACTCTTCCCGGTTGGTGAGCCACATCACCAAAGGCAGGATCAGCCCGGCGAGGGGGGCCAGCCATCCGGCGAGCTGGCTCAGATGGAGGAGCGTCAGGAAAGAATTCATCTCCATCCCCCACGGCCTGGCCCCGGAAGGGGAGACGGGGTTTTGTGTTTCGCGGGTTTCCTGTGGGGGGGTGGGTCGTCCGGCATTTTCCATGGTCGAGGAAGTTTGGTCATGAGAGATCAAGGGTTTTTCCTCAATTCAAAGTTTTTCCCGAGATAGACTTTCCGGACATGTTCATCTTCGGCCAGTTCTTCGGCTGTGCCGGCTTTCATGATGCGTCCTTCGTAGAGGAGGTAAGCGCGGTCGGTGATGGAGAGGGTTTCGTGAACGTTGTGGTCGGTGATGAGGATGCCGATGTTCTTGTCCTTGAGGTGGGCGACGATCTCCTGGATATCTTCGACGGCGATGGGGTCGACGCCGGCGAAGGGTTCGTCGAGGAGGATGAAGCGGGGTTTGAGGGCGAGGGCCCGGGCGATCTCGGTGCGGCGTCGTTCGCCGCCGGAGAGCTGGTTGCCCTTGTTTTTACGGATCTTTTGCAGGCCGAACTCTTCGATGAGCGACTCGAGCCTTTCGCGCTGTTCCTCTTTCGGCATATTCGACATCTCCATCACCGAGAGGATATTGTCTTCGACGCTGAGGCCGCGGAAGACGGAAGCTTCCTGGGCAAGGTAGCCGATCCCCAACCTTGCCCTTTTGTAGACGGGAAGGTTTGTGATCTCCATCTCGTCGAGGAAGATCTTCCCGGAGAGGGGCCGGATGAGGCCGACGATCATGTAGAAGGTGGTGGTCTTGCCGGCGCCGTTGGGGCCCAGGAGGCCGACGATCTCGCCCTGCTCAAGGGCGATGGAGACGTGATCCACCACCGTGCGCTTGCGATATTTTTTTACAAGATCCTGTGTCCAGAGTTTCATGATTGTTTTTCTTGTTGATCCTCTTCTTCATGGCTGCCGGGGGGAGGACTTTTTTTCCGTGACCTGGGGGTTTCATCACTGCCCACCACTTCTTGTTCTTCCTCATCCGGAACGCTCCCCTCGCCGGTCATTTCACTGTAGGGAGGATAGGGGTTGTCGTCAGGCATATCCTGGTTCTCTTCTTCAGGTTCTTCAGGGGTTTGGGGTGGCTCCCCCTGGGAGGGTGTGGCGGCCGGTCCTGCGGGGGAAGGATCGTGGTTGTGGGGGGCTTCCCCGCCGGACGGGGGTCCGGAGGTGCCCCCGTCCCCACCGTAAAGGCCGTGCTTCTTCATTACGCGGGAGGAGATCCAGATGCTCACCTCGTAAAGGATCACCAGGGGGATGAAGACAAGGATCTGGCTGAAGACATCGGGAGGGGTGATGATCGCGGCCAGCAGCAGGATTACTACGATCGCATGGCGGCGGTAGCGCCGCAGGAAGTCGGGAGTGATCAAACCGATGCGGGTGAGGAAATAGACGATCACCGGCAGCTCGAAGGTGATGCCGCCGGCCAGCGTGACGGTGGTGACCGTGGAGATGTAGGAACGCAGGTTGATGCGGTTGATCACCTCCTGGCTTACCGAATAAGAACCCAGGAAATTCACGGACAGGGGGGCGATGATATAATAACCGAATAGCACCCCCAGGAGGAAAAGGAGGGAGCTGTAAAAGACCGCCCCGCGGGCATAACGTTTCTCCTTTTCGTAAAGGGCCGGCCGCATAAAACGCCAGAACTCCCAGAAGACATAGGGGATGGCGACGATCAGACCGGCCAGCAGGGAGACCATGATGTGGGTGGTGAACTGCCCTGCCATGTTGATGTTGATGATCTCCAGCGGTTTGCTGTTGATACAGAGCTTGGGGACATGGACAAGCTGCCCCAGCCGGCAGAGCATACGGTTGGTGAAAAAAGAAGGATCTTTCGGGGCCAGAATGATCCGATCGAAGATGATGTTGTGATAGATGAAAGCCACCACCGCCATGATGAACACCGCCAGGGTGGAGCGGATCAGGTGCCACCGCAACTCTTCCAAATGTTCCAGAAAGGACATCTCATTGGGATCCTTGCGTTTTCGGGCCATCGTGACGGGTAAATTGTGGCGTTTCGGGTTATTGCCTACAAAGAAAAGAAACTTATGAGAATTTCCGGGAGGGTTATTTGAAAATTAGGATCATCTTGTTATATTTATAGTTTTAAGGGAGATTTTTTTGTAATTTTGCAGGCTTTTTGGAAAATACAGAAATTTTTGAGGAGGAGGCGAAGAGGAAAATGAGTGTGAGTGCTGAGATCTCATTGCAGGGTTATTTGAAGAAGTATTTTGGGTTTGACACGTTCAAGGGGAACCAGGAGGTGATCATCCGGAACCTGTTGGACGGCAGGGACACCTTCGTGCTCATGCCTACGGGAGGGGGCAAGTCGTTGTGTTATCAGCTGCCTTCTTTGATCCTTCCGGGGACGGCCATTGTGATTTCGCCGTTGATCGCGTTGATGAAGAACCAGGTGGATGCGATGCGTAACTTCGTGAGTACGGAGGACGGGATCGCCCATTTCCTGAACTCGTCCCTTTCGAAGGCGGCGATTCAGCAGGTGAAACAGGATGTGCTGGAGGGAAGGACCAGGTTGCTGTATGTGGCGCCGGAATCGCTTACCAAGGAGGAGAACGTTGAGTTTCTACGGCAGGTGAACATTTCGTTCTATGCCGTGGACGAAGCCCATTGTATCTCGGAATGGGGACATGATTTTCGTCCGGAGTATCGGCGCATCAGGCCGATCATCGAAAAGATCGGGCGGGCCCCGGTGATTGCCCTCACCGCGACGGCCACCCCCAAGGTGCAACATGATATTCTGAAGAACCTGGGCATCTTGCATGCCAATGTCTTCAAGTCGTCGTTCAATCGGCCCAACCTTTACTATGAGGTACGGCCCAAGGTGAACGCTACGAAGGAGATCATTAAGTTCATCAAGGCCAATCCCGGGAAATCGGGGATTATTTACTGTCTGAGCCGAAAGAAGGTGGAAGAGCTGGCCGAGACACTGCAGGTGAACGGCATCAAGGCGTTGCCTTACCATGCGGGGATGGATTCGGCCACGCGTTCGGCCAATCAGGACAAGTTCCTGATGGAGGAGGTGGATGTGATCGTGGCCACGATCGCCTTCGGCATGGGGATTGACAAGCCGGATGTTCGGTTCGTGATCCATTATGACATTCCCAAGAGCCTGGAAGGATACTACCAGGAGACGGGGCGGGCCGGCCGCGACGGCGGGGAAGGCAGGTGTATTGCCTTTTACAGCTACAAGGATATCCAGAAGCTTGAAAAGTTCATGCAAGGCAAGCCGGTGGCCGAACAGGAGATCGGCAAGCAACTCCTGCTGGAAACCACTGCCTATGCCGAATCGGCTGTGTGCCGCCGGAAAATGCTGCTTAATTATTTTGGTGAAGATTATACCGAAGAGAACTGTGGTGCTTGTGACAACTGCCTCCACCCCAAAAAACAATTCGAAGGGAAAGAGTATGTGCTGAAGGCCTTGAAGGTGATCCTTGCGGTGAACGAGAAGTTCAAGGCCGAACATATTGCCAGTATCCTCAGTGGCAAGGCCACTTCCGGTGTGAAATCCTACCGTCATCATCATCTTGATGTTTTTGGCATCGGCAAGGAGAAGGATACCAAGTTCTGGGGAGCGGTGCTCCGGCAAATGCTGGTTGCCCACCTGATCGAAAAAGAGATTGAGAATTATGGGTTGCTGAAGGTGACGAAGAAGGGACGGGAGTTCCTTGAGAAGCCGGTTTCGTTCCTGTTGGTTGAGGACCATGATTATGAGGCGATCGATGAGGACAATGCGGCTGCATCGGGGAAGACGGCCGCGGTGGACGAGGAGTTGCTGAGCATCCTGAAAGACCTCCGCCGCGACATCGCCAGAAAGAAAAATCTCCCGCCATTTGTGATCTTTCAGGATCCTTCGCTCGAAGACATGGCCATCCAGTATCCGGTGTCGATCGACGAGCTCAAGAACATCACCGGTGTCGGTCAGGGCAAGGCCCTGCGTTATGGCAAGGAGTTCGTCGAGGTGATCAAAAAGTATGTGGATGAGAAAGAGATCATTCGGCCCTCCGACATGGTGGTCAAGTCGATCGTCAACAAATCGGGTTTGAAAGTATACATTATCCAGAGCATCGACCGCAAGATCCCGCTCGAAGACATTGCCAATGCGAAGAACCTGGAAATGGACGAGCTGCTCTCCGAGATCGAGTCGATCGTGCATTCCGGCACCCGGCTCAATCTCGATTATTACATTGACCAGGTACTCGACAAGGAGCACCAGGATGAAGTGTTCGAATATTTCCGGGAGGAGGCGGAGGACGAATCGGTGGAGGCCGCCCTGCGCGAATTGGGGGAAGATGAATACACCGAAGAGGATATCCGGTTGATGCGGATCAAGTTTTTTTCCGAAATGGGAAACTGAAGCTCCCCAATATGTGTTATAAGTTGAAAAAAAAACTCGTTCTAATTTTTATCGGGTGGTTTTCTCAATTTTCCGTTGCATACTCGCAAAAGTATCCGGCCTTTTTGTTAAATGAAAAAGACGGATTGGATGATAATGTCGTTCAGTCGATAGCCGTCGACCACAAGGGTTTTTTATGGATAGGAACCAAACGGGGTCTGTCACGTTATGATGGAAACGGGTTCAAAAACTATCATAAGAGCGACGGGTTGGCGGGAGAGAACATTAAAGCGATTGCCGTCGACGACAATAATCGGATTTTTGTTGGGTGTTGTTCCGAGGGAATCACGATATTGAAAGACGGGAAAGTTCAGAGAACCATTAAAATAAGCAATCCCCATGAAAACTCTATAAGAAACTTTCTTTGGGATTCAAAAGGTCAATGTCTTGTATTCGGAACAGAATGGGGGCTTTATCTTCTGCGTGACAGTGCGTTCACAAAAGTCAAAGTGTCATGTGAACACGAACAGGACGACAAAGGCTGGAAAACGTCGATCGTTACGCTTAAACGGTATAAAGGACGGATATTCTTCACGGTCTACGGGAAACACTCCCCCGGATTGTATGAACTGATCCTCGACCCGGATTCTTTAGAAAATTCAAAAAGCGTTCCTTTTTATTGCCGAAAAGATTTCTGGGCACTGACTTTTTACAAGGATAAAATATTGGCTACCAGTGATACCTTCCTGTATTGTTTTTCATTGTCGGGAGAGAAAGCGGGCAATGAGATCCTGTATGCCGATAAGAATCTGAAAAAATGGAGAAATTTATTTTTGCTTCCGGACAATGGGATTATGGTGAGCAGATTCTTCCCCCCTCATGACCGTTCCGTGATTTTCAATGTTGCCGAGAAAAAAATTGAAGAATTTCCCTGGATAATGCCGGACGAACATATTTACACCGTTTTCGTCGACAGCACCCAGAAAATTGTCTGGGTAGGTACCAGTAATGGGATTCTGGCCCTGGAGAAGTCGCCGTTCTCTTACTATGAAACGGTGGGATTGGGGGATGTGGTTGACAAAGGTTTTTGGAAAGGGAACCTCTATATTCTCCAAAAAGATGGAATTTATGTTTTGAAAGACGGAGGTGTTGAAAAAATAATTTCACGGGAACAGATTCGCCGGGTGTTAAGGGAAAAAGTGAGGAGATATTTTCGGAACAATAAAGGGCGGATGGATTCCATCCTTGCACGGCCCTTAAGCTTACGAAACTTCGTAACGGATGAAAACATTCTTTATTTAAACACGAGTATCGGATCCATTGAGATCCCCGACATGATGACTTATCAACCTTTTTGTTGCGGTCGTTTCATTACGACGGACGAGGGGGTGTATCATTTTCGCGATTACAAAAATATATATTTCTACCAGAACGGGGATTTGAGCAAGAAAAGAAAATTCTTTCCGAAGGATAAGGTTATGTTAAATGTGTCCTTGTTGAGAGGGAGGGATGGTATGGTATACATGCCTACGTATTTTCATGGAATTTTTGCTGCCCGCGGGGACCGTCTTTATCATTTGGATAAGAACATAGGGGAAGTGGATGCCACACTCAAGGATGCCGATGTCGATTCTAAGGGAGACTTATGGGTCATTTCGGGGGAAGGAAATCTGTTTCATCTCACCTTTCACGATTCTTTGATCTTGCTTAATATGTTCAACCGATTTAATTCTCCGCTTGTTGGAGAAGATCTAAAATGGCTGAAATTTCGGAACGGATTATTGTATTTAGCAACGAATAAGGGGCTGAATGTTTTTTCCGAAGAGGATTTGCATTCGGAGAAATTGCAGAAATATTGGTTTTATAATAAAAATAACGGCTATTTAGATTATTCTACATACAATCCCGTGCCGGGGGAAGGTGAATACATCTTTGTCAATACGAAAAAACAGTTGTTGCGCATTGGTCCGCCCGATTTTGAGGAAAAAGATGAAAAGATCGTGATTCGGGAAGTGAGTGTGGACGGTGAGAAAATGAATAATGAACTTTTCCTGGAAGGAAAAACCAATAACTATTCCCATAAGACACGGAACATCCATCTTGTTTTCTTCCTGATGAAATATCCTTCCGACAGAAATGTGAAATATAAATATCGGATCAATAACGGGCCTTGGATCGACAATAACCACGTGACGATTTCTTATCCCAAACCGGGAGAGTATCGGATTTCGTTGGCTGCTAAAGACCTTGAGACAAATAAGCTATACCACAAAGAATTAAGTGTGGGCATTTCCAGCCCGCTGTGGCATCGATGGTGGTTTGACGTTTTTTCGTTAATTGTTGCTTTCGGGGGAGTCGCTTTTTTCTTCAAAAAACGTTATGAACATGTTCGAAAGGAAGAAGAGGAAAAAAATCGAATGAGGCGGGAAAGTGCAGGATTGAGGATTCAGGCTCTTCAAATGCAAATGAATCCTCATTTTATCTTTAATGCCCTGAACACCATTCAATCTGCAGTATTGCAAAAGGAAAAGGAGGATGTTCTCAATTTCATTGGGGATTTATCAATCGTGATCAGGGAAAACCTGGAGAATGTATCGAAAGATTATATTCCCTTGTCCGAAGAAATTGCTTTCCTTCAGAAGTATGTTTCCATAGAACGATTCATATTGGGCAAAAAGTTGGATGTTGATTTTTATATTTCGGTTCCGGATCCCGACAATTTGTTGATTCCTCCCATGCTGATTGAGCCGTTGGTGGAAAACAGCATCAAACATGGCATACAACCCAAAAAAGAAGGAGGAGAGATAGATATCTGGATTGAGGAAAGAGTAGGCTTTTTGTTGGTTACCATCAAAGATAATGGGATCGGTCGGAAGAAGGCGATGGAATTTTCACAACAAACCCATAGGGGTAAAGGGATCTTGTTATTGAAGACCCGACTCCGATATTTAAATCAAAAAAACAATACTTCTACGTATCGAATAGAGTACGAGGATTTGTACGAGAAAGGTAAGCCTGCTGGCACCGAGGTGCGGCTCTATCTTCAGATCATTCAGCGGGAAGGGAGGCCGAAAGAGTGAGTCACATCACTGCAACCCGGCCTTCACGACATGCAGGTGAAGGGAGTCTCCCTCTTTTTTCAGTTGATAGTGAACGACCGCTTCACCCCCCGTGGGATCTGCATTGGGATCCCCTGTGCGGTATAGGGGGAAAATGACGGTGATCTCATTTTTACCGACGGTGATCCCTTCATGGCCGCGGTAACCTTCGCGCACTTTTCCGGGGATGTCGGGATCGTCGATGAAGTTGTCGACCGTCATTCTTTTCAGCTTTTGTGGCAGGATCTGATAGGCCAGGAGGGTGGCATACGCCCCTGACCCGGCACTGCGGAGGAGGATGTAAAGTTCCGGGATGGAATCACTGTCGAGGTCGCTGATCACCACTTTTTCGACCGGGTCGGAGCCGTCCATTCGGATGGTGTCTTTCGATGCTTGTCCGGAGAAAACGATAAGCAGATTGCCGATACTGCACCCCAATGACTTATCCTCGTGGATTCTGAGATCTCCCGAGCCGGGGAAGGAGGCCTGCCAGATCAGTGTGTTGCCTGCTGTGTCGGGCTGTATGGAGACCGGATAAGAGGACACGGGAGATTGTGCGGGTTTATCATTGTTTTCCTTGCAGGCCTGGGCAAAAAGAAATATGGAAAGGAAAACGAGAGGGATGGCGGGACGAAGTTTTTTCATGTCATGGCAGGATCTTTCCGTTTTTTCGAAAGATACAAAAAAGCAAAAAAACCCGCCAGCACTCTGACGGGTCTCTCGGGTAGCGGGGGCAGGACTCGAACCTGCGACCTTTGGGTTATGAGCCCAACGAGCTGCCACTGCTCCACCCCGCAATGTTTCGGACCACAAAGATAGGATCTTTTTGCAAAATTGCAAAACCTTTCCCGGTAAAAAATGCAATGATTCAAAGGGATATTCCCCGAGGAAGAAGATATCCAAGCTAAGGAAAAATTGTTTAGGTTTGTTGGTTCATTCATAAGTCCCTGAACGATGGACAAAGAGAAGAAAAAGCAGAGGAGTTGGACCGAGAAGCTCCGGCTCACGCTCTCGAGGGAAGAGACCTTTGAGGAGATCTGGAACATCCGCGTGACGCGTGCCGGTTTCACGGCGGCCCTTTTTTCGTTCATTTTGGGTATCGTAATGATCGTCTCCCTGTTGATTGCCTTTACGGATCTGCGGGAGTTGATCCCGGGCTATCCGGATGTAACGGTACGGGAAGACATTGTCCGCAATGCGATCCTGCTTGATTCGCTGGAGCATGAGATCAAGTTGCGGGATATGTATCTGGAGAACATCCGCAAGATCATTTCCGGGGAGACGCCTGACAACTTCACCAGTGATGCGGACACGTTGGTGAGTGTGGACAAGATCGATTTCACCCGGTCGCCGGAGGATTCCCTGTTACGCCAGCAGATCGAATCGGAGGAAGAGTTCAACCTCTCGGTGATGCGCGAGCCGAAAGGGCGTCAGATCGATCTTTCCCGCATTGCGTTCTTCCCCCCGGTGAAGGGGATCGTTTCGGCCCACTTTGACCCGGCCCGCGGACATTTCGCCACGGATATTGTAGGCAGTCCCGGCGATGTGGTTCATGCCGTATTGGATGGGACGGTGGTGTTCACCGGCTGGACGCTGGAGACAGGGTATGTGATGGTGATCCAGCATGCAGGCAATTTGCTCTCGGTCTATAAACACAACAGCAAATTATTGAGAAAAAGCGGGACGGTGGTGACCGCCGGGGAAGATATCGCGCTGATCGGAACCACGGGGGAGTTGTACACGACCGGCCCGCATCTTCATTTTGAGCTGTGGTATGAAGGGCGGCCGCTCGATGCCGAGAAATACATTGTTTTTTAGGAGCGATGACGGAGAAGCGGATCTGTATATTGGGATCTACCGGTTCGATCGGTACGCAGACGCTGGAGGTGGTTCGGCGTCATCCCGCTCGTTTCCGGGTCACGGGGCTCACTGCTGGCTCCAATGCCCGTTTGCTGATTGCGCAGGCGCGTGAGCTATTGCCGGAGAAGGTTGCCATTGGGGACGAAAACAAATATCACGAAGTAAGGGAAGCCCTCGCGGGACGGCCGGTGCAGGTGCTGGCGGGGGAAGAGGGGATCCGTGAAGTGGCCGGCGACCCTTCGTCGGAGATGGCGGTGGTGGCTTTGGTGGGTTTCTCGGGGTTGTTGCCCACGCTGGCCGCCTTGGAGGCGGGCAAGGAGATCGCCCTGGCAAACAAGGAGACCCTCGTCGTCGCCGGGGAACTGGTGATGCATAAGGCCCGGGAGAAAGGTGTGACCATCCTGCCGGTCGACTCCGAGCATTCGGCCGTCTTTCAGTGCCTGATGGGGGAAAGCAAAGCGTCGGTCGAAAAAATCATCCTGACGGCTTCGGGAGGACCTTTCCTACATTTGGCCGTGGAGGATCTGGAACATGTCACACCCGCTGCGGCCTTGAAACATCCCAACTGGAAGATGGGGAACAAAATCACCATCGACTCGGCTTCGTTGATGAACAAAGGATTTGAGGTGATCGAGGCCCGCTGGCTTTTTGATATGCCTCCCTCAGCGATCGAAGTGGTGATCCATCCTCAAAGTGTGGTGCACTCGATGGTGCAGTTCCGGGACGGGTCGATCAAAGCCCAACTGGGCGACCCCGACATGCGTCTCCCCATCCTGCTGGCCCTTTCCTGGCCGGAACGCCTGGAATCCCCTTGGGGAGGGCTCGACCTGACAAGACCGGCTGAGCTTACTTTTCTTCCGGCAGATAAGAAAAAATTTCGTAACCTTGCGCTCGCATATGAAGCCTTGCAAAGGGGAGGAAACATGCCTTGTATCCTCAATGCGGCCAACGAAGTGGCCGTCCGGGCTTTCCTGAAAGGGACGACCGGCTTCCGGAAGATGTCGGAGATCATGGAACATGCCATGGCAAGGGTTCCCTTCTTGCAGGAGCCTACACTGGACGACCTGATGGAAACCGACCGGCAGGCACGACGGATCGCGGAAGAATTGATCGGAAAATAACGAGCAGAGATAACAAATATGGATATTCTGGTTAGAGTTACGCAGCTTCTCCTGAGCCTTTCGATCCTGGTGATCCTCCATGAGATGGGACATTTCATCTTTGCCAAGATCTTCAAGACCAGGGTGGAGAAGTTCTACCTTTTTTTCAATCCCGGTTTTTCCCTTTTTAAGTTCAAAAAGGGGGAGACGGAATATGGAATAGGTTGGTTGCCTTTGGGGGGATATGTAAAGATTGCGGGGATGATCGATGAGTCGATGGACCGTGAGCAGATGAAACGTCCTCCGCAGCCTTGGGAGTTCCGGGCCAAGCCTGCCTGGCAGCGTCTGTTGATCATGCTGGGAGGGATCATTGTCAATTTCCTGCTGGCGTTTGTGATCTATATTGCGGTGTTGTATGTCTGGGGCGAAGATTATCTTCCCACCGAAAATGTGAAATACGGGATCGTGGTGGATGAGGTGGGACGCCAGATGGGCTTGCAGAACGGAGACAAGATCATCGCAGTGGATTCCGAACGGGTGGAAAACTTCAACATGATCCTGCCGGAGATCCTGCTCAACCATGCCCGTACGATCACGGTCGAAAGGAACGGTCAGCGGATCACGTTACCCATACCCGATTCGATCTTTCCCAAGCTGGTGAAAGGACAGGGGATGATCCAGCCGCGTCTGCCCTTCGACCCATTCATCGTTCAAGGTTTTACGAAGCACTCCCCCGGCAGGGCTGCCGGTCTTCAGAAAGGCGACCGGATCGTTGCGGTGGACAGCTTGCATTTTACCTATTACGATGAGTTTCGGGAGTATCTGCGACAGCACAGGGGCCAAAAGGTGGTGCTCACCGTCGAACGTGACTCGTCACTGTTGCAGGTGCCGGTGCAGTTGACACCGGAAGGGATGATCGGAGTGACAACGGACTTCTCCAACGTCTTCCAGTACCGTCACGTGGATTATTCGTTCTGGGAATCGATCCCGGCGGGAATCCGGAAGGGGATCAAGACCACAGGGGATTATCTGAAGCAGATGAAACTGCTTTTCCAGCCCCGCACCAAGGCGTACGAATCGGTGGGAGGCTTCATCACCATCGGCAAGATCTTCCCCACGGTATGGGATTGGCGTTCTTTCTGGACACTGACGGCATTCCTTTCGATCGTGTTGGCGATCATGAATCTGTTGCCGATCCCTGCACTGGACGGTGGACATGTCCTGTTCATCCTGTACGAAATGATCACGGGTCGTAAACCGGGGGAGAAATTCCTCGAGTATGCCCAGATCGCCGGGATGCTCTTTATCTTGGCTTTGTTGTTATACGTCAACGGGAATGATATCATCAAGCTTTTTCATAAATAAGGGGGAAGCAGGAACACTTTGGGAAATAATAAGTAACTTTGTTAGATAGTAACGGATAAAAGTGAAAATCATGACACTGGAGCTGGTTTTAGCAGGATGGTTCGGGCCTACGGAGATCGTCCTGACCCTTTTGATCGTGGTGTTGTTGTTTGGCGGACGTAAGATCCCCGAGCTGATGCGCGGTCTGGGGCAGGGAATGAAAGAGTTCAAAAAAGCATCCAAGGAGGATCCCGAGCCCCAGGGGGGCGATGCCCATGCGGAAGGAAGCACGAAAGCTTCATGATGCAGGTGGGTTTCGGCGCATCCCTTCTGGGAAGATAAAGGAATCAGGCACAGTTTTTGTGCCGTGGAAGCCGGATCGTGTGCCGAAGAAACAGGGTCCGGAGATGAACCATTAATGGAAGGAAAAATGAAAAAGATCATAATCATAGCTTCTTTATTGCTTGCGGTGGTGGCAGGATGCAAGCAAATGAAACAAGGTGAGACGCTACGGCCGAAAGTGTCCGGGTCGGCGGGGGAGGTGCTGGTGGTGGCACCCGACCATGTGTGGAAAAGCGCTGCGGGTGACACGTTGCGCAAGCTTTTTTCCCAGGAAGTGCCTTTTCTCCCTCAGCCGGAGCCGATGTTCAATGTGTTGCATGTTACACCCGCCAACTTTGACAAGATGTTCCATACCCACCGCAATATTCTCTTCATGCGGACGGGCAGTCAGTTCAAGGAGCCTCGGATCTCGGTAAGTTACGACCGCTGGGCCACCCCGCAACTGCTGATCACCGTCGAAGCACCCAATGTCACGGCCATGGCCGAGGCCCTGCATGAGGGCGGACCCGAGCTGGTGAAGCGGATCAATGATATGGAGAAAAAGCGGATCGTCGAATATTACAAACACTATCTTGCGACCGACGTATATAACAAGATTAAGGCGAAATATCACATTACCCTCGATATTCCCAAAGGTTACACATTGGATGTGGATTCTGCGGACTTTGCCTGGATCTCGAGCGAGACACCCCGCACCAGTCAAGGGATCCTGATCTTTACGTATCCTTACCGTTCGGATAAGATCTTCAATGTCGACAGTCTGGTGGAGATCCGGGATCGTTTCCTGAAGAAGTATGTTCACGGGCAGATCGAGGGGACCTATATGGCCACCGAACGGCGGATCACGCCGGATTTCCGGGCTTTTGAGAAGGACGGGCAATACTATGCCGAGCTGAGAGGATTATGGAAGCTGGAGAACGGTTTCATGGGAGGGCCTTTCGTGAGCCTGACCACCGTGGACAAAGCCCGCGGACGGGTGGTGACCGTCGACGGGTATGTGTATGCTCCGGGGCAGAAAAAAAGGGAACTGATGCGCCAGGTCGAGAGTATCGTCCATTCGTTGAAGATCGTTCCTCCGGCAGGAGAATGATCCCTCTCCCGGAAAAAGATATTGCCACTCCCCATGCGGATGAGGAGTGGCTTTTTTTTTACCTTTGTATGACCTAAACCCGGAAGATCATGTATCATTTCGATATAGTGAAAAAGAAGGCGGCGGAGGAAGGAATGTCGACCCTCCTCGTGGCTGCTGATATGAAGGTTCTGTCAGAACATCTTTCTGACGAGAAAGAGAAGCTTTTTGTGACCGGCCGTCTGGAAGAGGGCAAGGAGGGGCATGTGCTGTTGAACCGTTACGACCATTTTTTATGGGTGGTGAAGGTCCCTCAAGAGGGGGAGGTCTGGGAGCGGGCCGAAAAGCTTCGGAACACGGCTCACCGGGTTGTGGAGGAGATGGCGCATCTTCAGGTGGAGAGGGTGCAGGTGTTGGATGCCGGCGCGGGAGGGGACTACTTGGAGGCGATCCTTGAAGGTCTTCTTTTGAGTGCTTATCGTTTTGACAAGTACAAGACCTCCAACGGGGATCCTTCCGAGGAGTGTGTGCGGCTCGGGCGTGTGGAGGTGGTGGCCGGGTCTCTTCCGGCCGGCCGGTTGCAGGAGCTGGCTACGGTGGTGCGGGCGGTAGGTTATGCTCGTGATCTGGTGAACGAGCCTGTGTCGTGGCTCAACGCCGTACGTCTGGCCGAGTCGTTCGAAGCCCTTGGGCGGGAGGCCGGTTTTTCGGTGGAGGTGTTCCACAAGCAGAAGATCGAGGCCATGCGGATGGGAGGGTTGCTGGCCGTCAACCGCGGCAGCATCGATCCGCCCACCTTCACGGTGATGGAGTGGAAGCCGGAAAATGCTGTGAACGACAAACCGATCGTTCTGGTGGGTAAAGGGGTGGTGTTCGATACGGGGGGGCTGAGCCTCAAGCCCACCAAGGACAGCATGGACCAGATGAAGTCGGACATGGCGGGGGCCGCCGCCGTGGGAGCGGCCATGTATGCCCTGGCAGCCAACAAGGTGCCGTGCCATGTGATCGCCCTGGTGCCGGCCACTGACAACCGGCCCGACGGGAATGCCTATACGCCCGGCGACGTGGTGAAAATGTATGACGGTACCACGGTCGAGGTGCTGAACACCGATGCCGAAGGGCGTATGATCCTTGCCGATGCTTTGGCGTATGCAAAACAGTTCGATCCGGAGTTGGTCGTGGAACTTTCCACCCTCACAGGGGCAGCGGCGGTAGCCATCGGAAAATACGGGATCGTGGGAATGGGCACCGCCCCGGAAAATGAGTTCGAAGCCCTGGAGGAGAGCGGCCGCCGTACCTATGAACGGGTCGTACGTTTCCCTTTTTGGGATGAATACAAAGAGCTGCTCAAATCCGATATCGCCGATATGAAAAATATCGGCGGTCGGGAGGCAGGAGCCATCACTGCAGGGAAATTCCTTGAGCATTTCACGGATTATCCGTATATCCATCTGGACATTGCCGGGCCGGCTTTTGTACCGGGCAACAACTCATACAAGGGCAAAGGCGGTACCGGCGTGGGGGTGCGGCTGCTGTACGACCTGCTACGGCACCGTTGCGGGAAGTGACCATCCAAATTTGAAAGAGCATGGCAGAGAAAAAGATAAAAGTAGGGATCACCCACGGAGACATCAACGGGATCAGTTACGAGGTGATCATCAAAACGCTGATGGATCCCCGCATTTTGGAGTTGTGTACGCCGGTGGTGTATGGTTCTCCGAAGGTGGCGGCATATCACCGGAAGGTGTTGAATATCAATAATTTCAGTTTTAATCATATTCGGTCGGCTTCGGAGGCCAATCCGCGGCGGGCGAACATCATCAATTGTGTGAGCGATGATGTGCGGGTGGATCTGGGCAAGCCTTCGCGGGAGGCGGGGCAGGCGGCTCTGGCAGCGCTGCAGCGGGCTATCGCCGACTTGCAGGACAACCTGATCGATGTTCTGGTGACGGCGCCGATGAACAAGGCGACGATCCATTCGGAGGAGTTTCCCTTTCCAGGACATACCGAGTACATTGAGCAGTCGTTCGGTGAGACGGGCGACAGCCTGATGATGATGGTGGGGGAGCGGTTGCGGGTGGCATTGGTGACGACGCACCTGCCGATTGCCGAGGTGCCCGAACAGATCACAGCGGGGAAGGTATATGCCAAGGCCCGCACGTTGGAGGAGTCGCTCATGCGCGATTTCGGCATCCGCAAACCCCGGATCGCCGTGTTGGGATTGAACCCTCATGCGGGAGAGAGCGGGCTGCTCGGCAGGGAAGAAGAAGAGCAGATTATTCCTGCCATTCGGCGCCTCCGGGAAGAGAACCGTCTCGTATTCGGGCCTTATCCTGCCGACGGTTTCTTCGGGGCGGGAGATTTTGCCCGCTTCGACGCAGTGTTGGCGATGTATCACGACCAGGGGCTGACCCCTTTCAAGTCGATCTGTTTCGAACGGGGTGTCAATTTCACCGCCGGCTTGCCGGTGGTGCGCACCTCCCCCGACCATGGTACGGCCTATGAGCTGGCAGGAAAAGGGAAAGCGTCGCCCGACTCATTCCGCCAGGCGCTTTATCTGGCTCTCGATATCTACCGGAACCGGCAGATGCACGATGAGCTCACAGCCAATGCCCTGGCCGATGCCGAAGAGGAAGAGTAAGATCAATTATGTTTGAATATCTCAAGGGAAAAATCACCGACCTGGCGCCCACCTATGTGGTGGTGGAAACCGGCAGTATCGGCTTCCATCTGAACATTTCTCTCACCACCTATACGCATATCAAAGACCGGCAGGAGGTGCAGTTGTATGTGCATCATGTCATTCGGGAGGATGCCCATCTGTTGTTCGGGTTTTACGATCCGGCCGAGCGGGAGCTTTTCCGGCAGCTGGTGAGTGTTTCGGGTATCGGGGCCAACACGGCGCGGCTGATCCTTTCGTCTTTGGGCCCCGACGATCTGCGCAGAGCCATTGTGTCGGAGAACGTCGCCCTGCTGCAGGGCATCAAAGGCATTGGTGCCAAAACGGCACAACGGGTTATCGTCGACCTGCGCGACAAAGTGGGAAAAGTGCCTGCGGAAGGTGAGATTTTGGTTCCCCAAGACAATAGCATAATGGAAGAATCGTTATCTGCATTGGTGACCTTGGGCTTCCCCAAAGCCCGGGTGAAGAAGGTGGTGGAGAAGATCATGCAGGGCGGTCCGTCCCTGCCTGTGGAGGAGATCGTCAAAGAAGCTTTGAAGGTGTTGTAGGATATTCAAACTCTTCCCTGTTGGATAAAACGAATAAATATGCATTTGTTCTGTTGTCCGCGTTTCTGTTCCTTTTGCAGGGAGGGGTTCTGTTTTCCCAGGTGAGTACGGCGACTTCCGACACCGCGCGGACGGGTCGGGTGCCGTTGCGTTATCCATTCCGTGACGAGGGAGTGGTGCCTTCGCTCAATCCTTCCACGTCGGGCCTTTACCTTCGCTTGCCTTCGAACATCCAACGCACCATAGAGTACGATCCCGAGACCAACCAATACATCATCTATGAGAAAATGGGGGATCTGAATTACCGTCTCCCCATTGTGATGACACCGGAGCAGTTTCGCAAGTGGCAGTATGATGAGGCGATGCGGCAATACTGGCGGGAGAAGGCCAGCGGGAATGCGGTGAGCTACCGCTCCTCGCTCATTCCCAAGCTGTACGTGGGCGGAGAAGCCTTCGACCGCATCTTCGGCAGCAACACGGTCAACATCGTCCCGCAGGGATCGGCCGAACTGATCTTCGGCATCAACACTTCCCGGATTGACAACCCTGCCCTTTCGGAGAAACTTCGCAAGGTGACCACTTTCGATTTCAAGGAGAAGATCCAGATGAACGTCTCGGGAACGGTCGGGGACAAACTGAAGCTGGGGATCAATTACAATACCGAGGCCACTTTCGATTTTGAGAACCAGGTGAAGCTGGAATATACGGGCAAAGAGGATGAGATCATCAAGAAGATCGAGGCGGGGAACATCAACTTTCCTTTGAACGGGACACTCATCAGTGGCAGTCAAAGCCTTTTCGGCCTGAAAACCGAACTGCAGTTCGGGAAGCTGACTGTCACAAGTGTCTTTTCCCAACAAAAGGGACAAACCTCCGAGATCGAGGTGAAGGGAGGAGCCCAGATCCAGGAGTTTGAGGTGGAGGCCGATGATTATGAAGCCAACAAGCACTTTTTCCTCTCGCAATATTTCCGTGACCAATACGACCGGGCCCTGGCCCACCTGCCGGTGATCAACTCCGACATCGTCATCCAGCGGGTGGAAGTATGGGTGACCAACAAGACCAACCGTTTTGAAAATTCCCGGAACATTGTGGCTTTCCAGGACCTGGGGGAGGGACAGAAGCACATCTATAACGATATCCCGGCATTTCAGCAGACCGGCCAGGGGCCCTATCCTTCGAACGACCTGAACGGCCTGTACCAGGAGATGAATACCACGTACAGCGGCATCCGGGATATCAGTCAGGTGACGCAGACCTTGGGCGTGCTCGATCCCGATTTTG
>Ga0256835_1000211_pt1 | contig 46664 bp, 32 predicted proteins | sample PIR30metaG_FD_185972 | JGI IMG/M metagenome (GOLD analysis project Ga0256835, IMG submission 185972) | Hydrothermal vent microbial communities from East Pacific Rise, Pacific Ocean - PIR-30 | ecosystem: Environmental > Aquatic > Marine > Hydrothermal vents | place: Pacific Ocean: East Pacific...
ACGCCACGAAACACGAGATGGAGATGCTGCGCCGGGCACACGCCACCTGGCCGAAGATCCCCGCGGAGATCCGGGCTCACCGGGACCGGTACCTCTCCCTCGTCCGGGCACTGTACGACTCGGAGATCGCCTGGTGTGACAGCTGGATCGGGAAGCTCCTCGACGACTTCCCGGAGCTCGACCGGTTCTGGATCGTCTTCGCGGCGGATCATGGCGAGGAGCTCGCTGACCACGGCAACGTCGGCCACGGACGGACGCTGTTCGACGAGACGCTGCGCGTCCCGCTGTTCGTCAGGCCCCCCGGCGGCGGCAACGGGTCGCGGATCGCGGAGCCGGTCAGCGCCGTGGACATCCCCCGGACGATCCTCGCCATCGCCGGCATCGACGCCGGAGCCCAGTGGCAGGGGCACGTCCTCCCCGGTCTGCCCCTCCCGGGAAGCGGCCCACGGGACGAACCCGTGCTCGCCCAGCTCTCCCGCTTCCCCGACGTCCCGAACTACGCCGCGATCGTGGACGGCCGCTGGAAGCTCATTCACACCCTCCAGACGGACGCCCTGGCGCTGTACGACCTCGAGGCGGATCCCGCCGAGCACCACGATCTGGCGGCGCAGCAGCCCGGGCGGGCACGGGATCTCGATCGCCTCCTGACGTCCATGGTCCGCGCGCTCCCGGATCCCCCGCGGGATCCCGTGACGCTGGCGATCTCGAAGCGGCGGGAGGAGCAGCTCCGCAGCCTCGGCTACCTCCGGTGAGCCCATGACCGAACGGACCCGGAACGCACTGCTCGCCCTGGCCCTGGCCCTCCTGGCCGTCGGACCGTACCTCCCCTCGCTGCGCGGAAGCCTCGTCTGGGACGACCGGAAGCTGATCGAGCAGGAGACCCGCTTCTTCTCCCCGCACTTTCTCCGGGAGGTCTGGACCAACGACTTCTTCTCCGATGTCGAGGACTCGTTCCGGTACGGGTACTACCGGCCCCTCGTCAGCATCGGGTACTTCCTGACCTGGCGGGCGTACGGCACCGATCCCAGGCCGTACCACGTCACCAACGTTCTTCTCCACCTCGCCGTCGTCCTGCTGCTCTTCCTGATCGCGGTCCGGGTCCTGGGTCTCGAACCGGGATGGGGGTTCCTCGCGGCGGCCCTGTTCGCCGTACACCCCGTTCACGTGGAGAGCGTCGCCTGGATCGCCGGGAGGACGGACGTCCAGTGTGCGCTGTTCCTCGGACTCTCGGTCCTCGCGGCCGGCGAGGGCCTGCGCCGCTGTCCGGCGTGGCCGTGGTGGCTGGCCGCCGCGGCGGCTCAGGTGGCGGCCATGCTGTCGAAGGAGATGGCCGTGGTCTGGCCCATCGCCGCCGCCGTTCCCGCCCTCGCCGCACCGGTGCGGGAGGACCGGCGACGCTGGCGTCCTCTCGCCCTGGCGGTCGGGGCCGCCACCGCCGCGGTGCTCGCAGGCCGGTTCCTGGCGGCCGTCTCCCCTCCGGCGAGGCAGTGGAGCCGGGATGAGCTCCTGCACGTCCCGGTGGCGGCCCTCGCCGGCCTCGGGATCGATATCGAACGGATCCTGTGGCCGTCGCACCCGGCGCCGTACATCCAGAACCCCCTCGGTGCCGGCCTCTTCCGGATCACACCCCTGCTCGGGATGCTGTTCCTCGGCGGGCTGCTCGCAGGCATCCTCCGCTGGAGAGGCCGGAGGCCGCAGGAGGCGGCCGTCGCCACGTTCCTGGCCGCCTCGCTCGTTCCGCTCCTCAACGTGCTCCGCATCGCCGCACCGGAGGACATGGGGCTCCCCGTGGCGGACCGGTTCCTCTACATCCCGAGCGCCGCGGCGTCTCTCCTCCTGGTGATGGTCCTTGCCCGCTCCCGAGCGCCGGTCCGCACCATCGCCGTGGCGCTCCTCGTGGTGGCGCTCCCGTTGCTCGCCGCCCGCACGGTGGCGTTCCAGCGCGTGTGGCAGGACGAACCGACGCTCTTCCGGTCCATGGTCTCGCGGGCGCCCGCGGCGGTGCTGCCCCACCAGCTCCTCGGGAGCCGGCTGGCCGAGGATGGCCGGTGGGACGAGGCGGAACGGGAGCTGGAGACGGCGTTGGAGCTCGCGCGCCGCGAACGGCTGCGCCCGGCCGAGACCGTGGCGCCACGAAACGACCTGGCGGGCGTCCTGACCGCAACGGGGAAGGCCGGCCACGCCCGAAGGATCCTCCAGGAGATCGTCAGAGAGGGCCATGGCCGCGCGGGCGTGCTGTACAACCTGGCCGTGACGGACCTGGCGCTCGGGGACCGCGGGGCGGCACGGAACGCACTGGACGCCTGCCTGCAGAAGGATCCATGGCACCGCAAGGCGCTGCTTGCGGCGGCCCGTCTCGCCCTCTCCGAGGACCGTGTGGACGAGGCCGAACGCCTCGCCCGGCGGCTCGAGGACCGGTACGGCGCCACCCCGACCACCTGCCTGGTCCACGCCATCGCGGCGGGGAGGCGGGGCGACGAGGAGGGTGCCGGGCGGTGGCTCGCCCGTGCGCTCGAGCTCGGCCCCGACGACCGCGATGTACTCCGCACCGCGGCGGGCTGGAGAATCTCGCGGCACGAGTGGAAGGCCGCCCTGGACCTCCTCATCCGGATGCTCCGGCTCGATCCCGAGGACCGGTGGGCCGCGATCCAGGTCCGCCGGATCGCCCGGGAGACCGGTGATCCCCTCGCCGTGGCGAAGGTTGTCCTCCCCGCGCTCGGCCGGACGGTCCCGGCGGCCCGCAGTGGGGCGGAAGCTGCCCTCCAGTCGCTCGCGGACGGCGGGCATCCGGAGGTTCCGGACCGGTGAGACCGCGATCGGTGGATCCGCTCCTCGCGGCGGCGGGCGCGGCGGGCGCGGCGGGTCTCGCCGCCCTCGCCCTGGCCTGGGGCGAACGGACGGGCCGCTGGCTCCCCCTCTTCGGGCACGGACTCGACCCCGCCGGAAGGCCCTGGATCCAGCGGTTCGGCCCGGGCGAGCCGGCCCTGTTCGCGGTGCAGCTCCTGCTGCTCCCCGCCGTGATCCTGGCGGCCTCCGCCCTGGTTCGGTGGGCGCCGCTCGCCGCCCTGGACCGGTCGCTCGGCTCCCGTCCGGGCCGGTGGCGGCTCGCGGCCGCGCTGACCGCGGCACTCGTGGCGACCTGCTGGAGCGTGCTGGTCTTCCACGGGACGCCGATCACCGACGACGAGGACGTCTACCTGTTCCAGGCCCGGATCTTCGCCTCCGGGCACGGAGCGCTGCCCAGCCCGGAACCGCGGACGGCGTTCGATGCGATCTTCGTCGTCAACGACGGCCGGTGGTTCGGACAGTACCCGCCGGGGCACCCCCTCGCCCTGGTCCCCGGCGTTCTCGCAGGCGCCCCGCGGGCGATCCCGCCGCTCCTGTTGGCCCTTGCGGTCTGGTGGCTCTCGGGAGCCGTCTCGCAGCTCATGGGACCGAGGGAGGCCGTCATCGCGGCGTGGATCGCCGCGGCCTCGCCGTTCCTGACGGCGATGGCGGGCACCCAGCTCTCCCAGACCACGTCACTCGCAGCCCTGGCCCTCGGCCTCCATCTCGGGCTGAACGCTACGAGAACCGGACGGAGCCTGCCGGCTCTCGGTGCCGGTCTCGCCATGGGGTTCGCCGTGCTGGTCCGGCCCGCCTCGGCCGTACTCGTCGGCGGCCCCCTCGCTCTGGCGTTCCTTCCCGGCATCCTCCGGACCGGACGGCGCAGGGCCGCTGGAGCGTTCCTCGCAGGCGGCCTCGTGATGGGCCTCGCCGGGCTTCTGTTCAACAGGGCGATGACCGGCTCGCCCTGGGTCTCCCCGTACATGGCGTACTGGCTGCCGCGCGAGGGGCTCCGCTCCCCGTTCGGCTTCGGCGATTTTCCCTGGGGGCTCCACCACACCGTGACCACCGGGATCGGGAACCTCTGGCGCAACGCCGTGCGGCTCGACGGCTGGCTCACCGGATGGCCCCTGGCCGTTCCGGCGGCGCTGGCCGCCCTCCCCGTCGTACTCCGGCGACGCGGCGGCCCGGGTATCGTGACGGCCGCGGTCCTCTCCCCTCTCGTCTACGTGGCGTACTTCTGGCCCGGCATCCCGGACGTGGGACCGATCCTCCTCGCCGAGACGGCCCTCGGCTGGCTCCCCCTCCTCGCCCTCGTCCTCGCGGGTGGAGAAACACCGGCCGCACGGCGCCTCCGGCTCGGCTGGCTCCTGGCCGGAACGGTGCTCGCGTGGACCCTCTGGGTTCCCGTTCCGGCCAGGGCCCTCCAGCGGGAAGCGTGGGAGGCCGGCCGCCTCGAACGCGCCGTCCGGCGGGCGGTGGACGGACGGCGGGCCGTGGTGTTCACCCCGCTGATGCCCCGCGGAACCGACGCCGGCAGCTGGCGTCTCGGGCGGCCCCTCCCCCACCCGGACCTGTCCGACACCCACCTCTTTCTCCTCACACCGCCCACACCATCCCGGGCCGCCGATCTGGCCGCCCGCCACTTCCCGGACCGGATCCCCCTCCTCGCACGGTGGGTCCCCGGTCACGGCTTCCTCTTCCGTCGCCTCGACAAGACCGACACCCCCCGCTGACGACGGAGCACCGCAGGAGTAGGGGACAGTGTTTTTTCTAAGGCGTACATAACACACCCGATGCGATGAGGGAATCAGAGCGCGTATCGTCCATGATGTCTGGAGAAGATCCGGAGTAGGGAACAGCGTTTCTCATAGAATCCGTCCCCCTTGTCATCGCGAGGAGGAGACGAAGTCCCCGACACGGCGATCCCTCCCAGCGCGGCCCCCCCCCCGCCCGCCGTTCGCGGTCACTCGCGGAGGGGGGCCCATCCGTCTCTTCCGTCGGCCTGCCCTCGACCGGCCAATCAGGTTCCGGCACCACTGCCCCCTATCCCGGTCGCACGGGAGCCCGGCCGCCTCCAGGACGGACGTTTCGTCAGACGGAGGGATTTTTCGACGACGTCTTGACGTCATGACGTCGAAACGTTATGATCTTTGCATGGGCACCGCGACCAAACGCACCACCGTGTACTTCGACCCCGGCCTCCACCGGGCCCTCCGGTTGAAGGCTGCCGAGACCGACCGCAGCTTGTCGGAGCTCGTCAACGAGGCCGTGCGGCTTTCACTCGCGGAGGACGCAGAGGACCTGGCGGCGTTCGAGGAGCGATCTGCCGAACCCGATCTCCTTTTCGAGGAAGTACTGAAGGACCTCCAGCGGCGTGGGAAGATATAGGGTTCTCATCAAGCCGTCTGCGGTCAAGGAGATCGAGGCGATCGGCCGGAAGAAGGACCGCCAGCGGATCGTCGGGCGGATCAAACGCCTCGCGGACGACCCCAGACCCGCGGATTGCCAGAAACTCTCGGGACGCGACCTGTACCGTGTCCGTCAGGGCAACTTCCGGATCGTCTATTCGATCGAAGATGACAGGCTCATCGCGATCGTCGTCAAGGTCGGTCACCGGAGGGACGTGTATCGCTCCAGGTCCTGATGGCGGCGGTCCATGCCATCACCCGCCGTGCCGCCCACAACGCACCGCTCCAGTCGCAGTGCCAGCCGCCACTCCCGTCCCAGCACCCTTCCACGTCCTCCTCTGCATCCCCACCCGTGCATCGCCCCCCGCCCTGTCATCGCGAGGCCAACGCCGCAGGCGCACGCCGAAGCGATCCCTCACAGGTTGAACACCCCCCGCCCGCGGCTCGCGGTCATTCAGCGACCGACGCCTCTCATCCGTGGCGTCCCGGAGAACGGGACGAGGTTCCCCGAGTGTTCCGGCTCGGGACCGCCGCCGAGGTCGAGGAAGGAAAGGATGTCCCGCAGCCGCACACCGGAGATCAGAGCGAGGACGCCCTGACACCTCCGCCAGACCGGGAGGTTCAGGTTCTCGATCACATCGAGGAACTCGAGCTCCTGAAGCACCGCCGAGGGCCGGGGGACCTCACCGCCGAGGAACCGGAGAACCAGTGGATCCCCGATCGGCGCGATCGCCTCGAATCGTGCCGTGATCTCCTCCCTGTGGTGCTCCGGCTGCTTCCATCTCTCGAGCATTTCCCGCGGAAACCGTGCGACGCGCCGGCACAGCTCGGGGCTCGGCCTCTCCTCCCGAACGGATCGCGTCCGCGAGGTCTCGCCGCCCGCCCTCTGGTCGTCCGCCTCTGCCGGTTCCACCGAGCTTCGCGCCGCGACCTCCTCCGTGCGCCTCGTCTCCTCGCACTGCGCGACGTAGGTCTCCCACTTCATCACCACGTCGAGGCTCGCCGACGTCATGGCGAACTCCGGAACGCCACAGGTCTCCCGCGTCAGCGGCACCGCCCTCGCCCACAGGCGCTTCAGCCACTCGGACACCCTCGACTCCAGGCCGAACGAGGGCCGGAAGTCGAGGTTCAGAGCGGGCGGGGCGGGGTCCTGGCACCACAGGTTCCCCGTCGGCCCCACCGTGAGGAGCGCCCTTCCATCCCTCACCCCCCGCCAGAGAACGTTCTGAACGCGGTCCGCCGCCCCCACCGGAAGAAGCCGGACCTCGAGCCCCGGCCTCTCGATCCGGCCGAGGCCCTCGAGGAGCCTCCGAAGGATCTCCGCCCTCGTCGGGCACCCAGGGTAGACCGCCAGCACGACCCGATGCCGGCACCGGTTGCACGACGCGATCTCGAGGAGGAACCCGGCACCCACGTCGTCCAGGTCCCGCACCAGCGCAAGGCTCTCCACGGCCTCCTCCATGCCGAGAAGAACCTCCCGCCACCCCCCCGCCATCCACCCGTTCCTCCCAGATCGGCTCGGGAGGCCACAACTGCTCGCCGCCATCACCGCCCTGGAACCCCATCGCCACCTCCTCCACACCGGCCACCATGAACGCCCACGGGAGAGGACCCGCCGCGAAGCTGTCGTGTGGTTTGACGTTTGGGAGTGTCAGCGGACGGCGTAGGGTGAGGGTGTAGGGGACATCCAGATTCCCGCACTGAGAGAGCCTGGGTCCTCCAACGCTTCACGCTGTCTGGTATATCCGTCCTATCTCGTTCCCTCCGGCTGGGCTGGCAGGGCCTGCGGACTTGTGGAAAGCTGGCCCCCGACCACCCTACCTCCACCTTCCCTCAGCCTCCGCACGCACAACGACGAGCCTCTCGTCACCAGCCCCAATGTCTTATTGGTGGCCCAGCCCCACAGGGGAGGAGGATAGTTCCACGGTACGCGCATCGTGGCGTGGTGGGTCGGGAGACGTTAAGCGCCGGGGTTCATGGTCTTCATCGGTTTTCTCCCCTCGGCCACTCCATCCCTTCTGGCCGGAGTTTCCGATACCTACTCTATTATCGCGACGGATAGCTCTTCGGCGAGCTTCCTCATCTTCTCGTTCAGCCGTTCTCTTGCGGACTCCTGTGCGTCGTAGGGTTTGACCGATCGGCCCACATGGGCTCTGACGTCTGCCTGGTAACGATTCAGCAGCTCCCCAAGGCTCACAGAGCCGTGGCCGACCTGACGGCGGGCGGTGAGCAGTTTGCTGAAGAGACCCTGTCGAACGAAATTGCCGGTAGCCTCGACTTCACCGACCCAGAGAAGGTGAGCATCCTCCACCGACAAGCCGATATTCGGCTTTTCGATAGCGGTGTTGAGGAGGGTTTCCAAGCCAGGGCTTGCGAAGGACATGTCGAGCACTACGAATACGGGGACTACCCGGGTAACGGTACTCGCGAGCTTAGGATCATGTCGGAACAACCGCTCGACGGCTCGCATGAGCTGGTTGTCCTTGATGATCTTCGCATCCATTGATTTTCGGATTTGCAATTCATCACCTGCCCACTTCACAGTGTCCTCCATGATGTTGGCTTTCGCCTCCATCGCTACGAGCACACCGTCTTCCATCCAGAAGAAATCTGGTAGGCCCTTTCCCTCATCGTCACCACGCCGAACATTCCCCGCAGCGAGCCGTTTGAAAAAGTCAGCGAGGTATTGTTCAAAAATCCCACCAAACGCCCGGATGAGAGCGGTACCGCCTCCGCCTTCCCTCACGGCCAGCCAGAACAGCCCATTCGTGGCCGCCATGAGGACCAGCGCGGGGTCGAAACACCATACCTTCGCCTTGTCGAGCCGGATGAAAGGCCGACGGAGAAACGGAAGGATACTGACATCATCAACCCCACGGGTCGACAATGCCTCTCGAATTTCCGCCCAGGTGCCTGAGTAAAGGCCAATAACCCGCTCCATTGCAGCTTCACCCGGATGATTCGCGGACAAGGCCGAAAAATTGACCACCCCTCGTGACCAGTGTGGCTTTGGGATGGCACCTGTTTCCCGGACCTCCGGATCGAGCGCGGCAAGAAAATGATGGTACAGCGTAAAGAGGAAGACCAGCACCTCCATAAACCGAACGCCAAACCTTGCTGTGAGCCGGGATTCTAGTTCCTGGTATGCAGCTGGCAATCGCTCAGCGAATAGTTCGAATGTCCTCGGCAAATGAGAAAAGGCATCCGGTCGCTGTGCCATGGAAAACGCCCTTAACACTTCAGCGATCCCCATTCTCTCCAGGGCGCTCGCTCTTGAGTACGACACGAGATCGTTGACCATCAGTTGTGCCCTGACCAACCGGTCCATGTCCTCGTACGTCGCCTCTCCAGGAGGGGGCGCTGGGTTCGCCACCATATGAGCAGCCACAAGGTTCGCCATCCTGTGCGGATCCGTAAGCGTCCATGACTTTTCCCGGTAGGCCCTCCGATGTTTGAGCAACTCCAGTATTCTGCCGCTCAACGCATTGGAAGAGTAGTTGGAGAGAAACCAATGCTGAAATCTCAGGAAGGCCTCGATTCCGGGATGCAGCGCGTCGCCATAGGTCAATCGGTGGCAGTAGTTGGAGGCGTATTTCTGCAACGATTCCAAACTCACGCCAGCAAGGAGTTTGTGGCATTCGTCCCAGCTTGCCTCTTGTCTGAAGAGATCCCTGTGGCTAAGTATGGCGAAGGTTTCCATGCCTCTTCGGCGTTTCCCTAGGTCATTCCAGAACCTCGATGAACTCGGCGATGACGTGGAGCTGGTCTTCGGGGTTGCCGGTAAGGGTGATGGGGTCGTAGTCGGGATTGAGGGGGTGGAGGGTGATCTCTTGGTGGCGGAAGGAGCCGTCAGGGGTGGCGGTCTTCTCGCTGGTGTAGCGTTTGACGGTGTAGCGCTGGTTGGTCTCGGGGTCGGTGGTGTCGCGGAGCTGGACGAGGACGATCTTGCCCTGGCGAGTGCCTTGGACGGGGGCGCGGAAGAGGCACCAGGAGCCGTCGGGGATCCTGGGTTCCATGGAATGGCCGACGACTTTGGCGACGAACATGCCGGGGCGGAGGTGGTGGGTGGTGTCGATCTGGACCCAGGACCAGTCGCCGTCCTCGATGGTCTGGGGGTCGCCGAAGGCGCCGGCAGCGGCTTCGAGGGGGACGAGGGGGAGACACTTTGTGTACCGATCCTCCGGGGCCGGATTCTCCACGAGGCGAAGGACAGATGGATGTGTTTCGCCCTCCTGGCTCCGCAACCGCCGATACGCTTCGGATGCCATCCAGGCGCTGACGACCAGCTGGAACGCCTGATCGTTCATGTATCGTACGAAGATCTCCTCGTTCTGGTCCATCCGCTCCACGAAGAGCCTTTCCAACAAGTTCTTGAATACCAGTTCGAACTTGTCTTCTGGGTTCACGGCCGCGGCCTGTCGAAGGCCATCATCACCTACTGCCGCTTCTACGATCTGGTCGAAGAAGAGCTGGTCGGCCTGACTGAAGTCCGTGCCGAAACGTTCGTTGACGACATCAATGAGTTGCGAGAGTGGCACTTCCTCTTCATGGCTGGATCCCGAGCCAACCTCGGTTGGACCGTCCAACGGCCGTGCCTTACCCTCCTGGAGAGAGATCGAGCCCTCACTGATTTTCTGGAGACGGTAATACTCGAGTCGCACCTCATCGTCGAATTGGTAGGCCGGCCCGATCGAACGCCGTGGCAGTTTCGCCGCGAGGTGACGCAGAAAAACATAGAGGCGCTCCAAGTCCGAGTCCTGGTAAGGAATGACCTGACTGAGAAAGCTGTAGAGGTTTCGAAACGCCTGCACCTTACCGCGCCAGAGCTCGGCCTCGGCCTCTTCCTCATTCTGCAGGGCTATGAACCGCGAAACCGCGGGGTCGAGTGCTGCGTTCATCGTTTGGTGGTCGCGTACACTCTGACGCTGCTTCGGCTCGAAGTACACCGCACAAAAGCGCTCCACCTCTTCATCGAGGTAGATCCCGGACGCGTCCAGCTCGGCCTTGATCGCATACATCCGGGCGGGGTCCACTTCCTGCCCCATCTCCACGCCCTCGTAGTACCCCTTGAACGCGTCGTGAATCTCCTCGCGGTCGTTCACGAAATCGAGAACGAAGGTATCCTCCTTGAGCGGGTGCGTGCGGTTCAGACGCGAGAGCGTTTGGACCGCCTGGAGACCGGCGAGTCGCTTGTCCACATACATGGTGTGCAGAAGAGGCTGGTCGAAACCTGTCTGGTATTTCTCGGCGACGAGCAAAACCTGGTACTCTTGAGTTGCAAATTTTTCGGGAAGCTCCTTTTCGCGGATCCCGCAGTTCATCTGCTGCTCGGTGTACTCGATATTCGGCAGCTTGTCGTCCCGCACCGTTCCGGAAAATGCAACCAGCGTCTTGATCGGGTAGCCCTTCGCCTGGATGTAACGGTCAAAGCTCTGTTTGTACCGAACGGCCTCCAGCCGCGAACCGGTCACGACCATCGCCTTGGCACGCCCGCCGATCTTGTGCCGCGTGAAGGCCTGGAAGTGCTCGATCATCACTTCGGTCTTCTGGGCGATGTTGTGCGGATGTAGCCGCATGAACCGTGCGAGTGCACGCGCCGCTTTCTTGCGCTTGACGTTCGGGTCGTCTTCGCGTGCCTTGAGAAGCCTGTAATAGGTTGCATAGGTCGTGTAATTCTTCAGCACGTCGAGGATGAAGCCCTCCTCGATGGCCTGGCGCATCGTGTAGCGATGCACCGGCTCGCCATTCCGGCCGAATACGGCCAGGGTCTTGTGCTTGGGCGTCGCCGTGAAGGCAAAGAAGCTCAGGTTCGCCTGCCGACCCCGTTTCGCCATGCTCCGGAACAGCTCTTCAAGGTCCGGGCGGCCCTCCTCGGCCGCACGCCTTTGGGCCTCTTTTCGAAATTCTTCGCCGCCGAGAACCTCCTTGAGATCAGTTGCCGTCTCACCACCCTGCGAGCTGTGCGCTTCGTCGATGATCACCGCACAACGCCGCGTGGGGAGCACACCGTTGCCGGGCTCGCCGCGCTCTTCAGCCATCTTGAGAAGCTGCCGGGAAACGAACGGGAACTTCTGCAGCGTGGTGATGATGATCGGGACGGCGTTTTCCAGGGCCTCCGCGAGCTGCCTCGAGCTTTCCTCGATCTTCTGGACCACGCCCCGCTTGTGCTCGAATTGGTAGATCGTGTCTTGGAGTTGCTGGTCGAGCACGATCCGGTCGGTCACGACGATCACGCTGTCGAAGACGCGTTCGTTGGAAGTATCGTGCAACGATGCCAGACGGTGCGCGAGCCATCCGATCGTGTTGCTTTTGCCGCTGCCCGCTGAATGCTCAACCAAATAGTTGTGCCCGATGCCCTCGGTGCGGGCGGCGTTCACCAGCCAACGTACCGCATCGAGCTGGTGATATCGGGGGAAGATCATCGTCTCGACCTTGACCTTCCGGCCATGGTCGTCGCGCTTTTCCTCGATCTGCAGGTGAACGAAGCGCGCGAGCAGATCGAGCAGGCTGTCACGCTCGAGCACTTCCTCCCACAGGTAGGCCGTGCGGTAGCTGCGGCCGGCCGGATCCGGGGGGTTACCCGCGCCACCGTCGCAACCCTTGTCGAACGGCAGAAAGTGGGTCGCGCTCCCGGCGAGGCGTGTGGTCATGCGCACGCACTCGGTGTCAAGGGCAAAGTGCACGAGCGTGCGGCGTTTGAACTCGAAGATCGGCTCACGAGGGTCGCGGTCCCGCCGGTACTGGCGAATCGCGTCCGCGACGGTCTGACCAGTCAGCGGGTTCTTGAGTTCCATCGTGGCCACAGGGACGCCGTTGAGGCTCAACGTGACGTCCAGGGACTTCTCCGATCGCGGGGAATAATGAAGCTGCCGCGTGATGCCGACGCGGTTCGCCGCGTAGCGGACCTCGAGCTCTGGATTGAGCTCGTGGGCCGCCTTGAAGAAGGCCACCCTCAGCGTGCGCCCGTAACACTTGAAACCGTGACGCAACGTCGCGAGCGAGCCGTGGACGTCCATCCACTTGCACAGGTCGGTCAGTACCTGCTCTCCCGTACGATCCCCGTGCAGCGCTTCGAGCTTCGACCACTCCTTCGGCTGGGTTTCACGGATGAACTCGATGACCATCTCGGGGAAGATGGCACGCTCGCGGTCGAAGCCCTCGCCGGGAACCGACACGTAACCGTTGGCGAGCAGGTGTGTCTCGATGACCGTCTCGAAGGCGGCTTCAGAATGGCGATCCGAGGTCATGCTCCGTGTTTCCAATTGAACTGGATTCCAAGGTGCCTCAGCATCGAGTATGTGTTCTCGTACGCCACTCCGAATTGATTACAGACATCGGGTAGTTTGATTTCTCTCTTGGAGTCTGGAGCTGCCTGTTCATTTGTGACAACAGTCATCCCATGAACCCGTGCGTAGGCAACGAGCCAGCCGTCTGCACCTGTTGCGAACTTCGCCTTCGCATAATCAAAATATCCCGGGTGACGCTGAATCCACAACATGATGTCCCCGTAGACGTTGGTCACTGTCTCCGTATCCACTTCGAGAAAAAAGGTCTTTGGCAACGTATCCCTGACCCAGACAACAAGGTCTTCGGTCTTGCGGCCAGCGAGCAACTCCCCACGGACCCTATCCACGCTGTACACGCACCCGCGCTTGTGGTGATGAATCAGGCTTGCCCAGAATCCCGGGCAAATATCGAATGCATAATAGAGGTTCTTTGCAGCAATGAAGACGTCCGCATCCACCAGATAAGTCGTTTCACCACTCACGGCAAGTTGAATCCCAGGCGCCGGCCATACTCCTGAAAGGCGCCGCCGCGTAGTCCCGTCAGGTCATACGCTTCCTTGAACCCCAAGCGGCCCTCCAGGGCGGCGCGCATGACATGGATCGCGAAGAGCTCGCCGACTCGCGTGTTCTGGTTCTTGTAGAAATCACCGCCACCTTTGCCTTTCATACGAACCCGTTCGTGCTTGGTGTAGACATCGTAGAACTCGAAGAAAGCCTCTCGGTCTACCAAACGTAGGTCCATAGCTCGACGGCCGGCTACGATCGGGCTGACCTTGAACATCCGAGCTATCACCTCGAATGGCTTGGACGAGTGGCATACCTCGCCCCAACGTGCTCTCAATTCCCGTTCTGGAATCAGGAACTCGGCCGCCGCCCGGTCACAGAAACTCTCCACATCCCCTCCCGCGGGAGTAAGAAACTCAAACCCAGAGAGTCCTTCGCCCTTTTGACCGAGCCAGATGTGGGCGAGTTCGTGGGCTAGCGTAAACATCTGGGCGGATTTCGCATCAGCACCATTGACAAAGATCAGTGGTGCGTAGGAGTCACATAGGGCGAACCCTCGAAACTCCCGCACATCGAGTTTTCTGTGCGTGTTGTTCCCGACAACCCCGTTGATGACGGCCATGACGCCAAGATTCTCAATTGTCCGGCGCAGCTCACTCACGGCCTCCTGCCAGGTGCGGACCTTGGCTGCCCATCCTTCCTCAAATCCCACAGCTCGCCGCATCTCCTGACCAACTGCGTCGGGATTATCTTTCAACCCTGCACTGCCAACGAAGTCGAAAGGCCCGGCCCCAAACTCGAGCCGTTCCTCCCGCAACCATGCCTGGCGCTGTTGCATGGCGTAGATCGTATCGAGAAGGTCGGGGCTGGGGCGGTCACGGTACTCTGGCGCGACGGTGCGAAAATCTGGAATCGGCACATCTTCGGTAGGCGGCTCAGGAAGGAAGAGATACCCTATCGGTGTATTTGTAGCTTTCGCGAAATCTTCCAGCTGTTTGAGGGTCGGCGAGAGTTCCCCGCTGAGCCAGCTCGGCAGTTTCGGTAGCTTCTTGCGAAGCAGCTCCGGCGTTGTGGCGCTACGATCCAGCGCCCACAGAAGGAGCTTGGGTCGAACGGATACACGGGTTGTCATGGTGCCCTCCGCCCAATGGCGATACTAACACCGTTGACGCCGACAGTGAGGTTGAGACCCGGCCGGAAGTGGAAGTCGGCTGCTGAGATGGCGTGCAGGTTGGCAACCTTGAGCCCGGTAACGATCATGCCGTCCCCTCCACGTCGATTTGTCCGGTCACGGCCGCGGCGATGAGGGCCTCGCGGCGTTCCTTGAGGAGGGCGATAGTGCGCTCTGCAGCTGACGTTACCGCATCGATCTTAGCCGCCTCGGAGATTACCCGTTCGACGATAGCACGCTGTTCATCAAGCGGCGGCACGGGAAGCCATACGTCAAAAAAGGCTTCGGGATACAGGCGTAGCCGCGATGACCATACGCCCTTTGAGAAGCGGGTAACTTCTTGGGCGAAAACCGGCAGCCGCACTAGGGCATCCACGAAATTGGGCTCAAGTCGCCCCAACGGCTCATACACGTTGTACGCGGGGCTCACGATGCCGCTCAATGGTGCGACCCCCATCGCTCCCATCCACGCCCACAACGTATTGATGACGAGGTCACCCTTCAGACAGATCTTGTAACCCTCCTTCGTTTCCGCCTCGAACATATGAACGTCCTTCTCTGACCTGGGAGTCACACCAGTGATGTGGGAAACCGTAAGAAGTTCTTCCTCGCCGGTATCGGAACGTTCGTCGCGCTCTCGAAAAAGCCAGCGGGCACGTTCGGTCTCCCAATGCGCCGGAATCTTCCCGAGCCACGGGATGCCGGAGTCGCGGAGGGGGACGTTGGGGTCGAGGCCGCGGGTGACGGCGCGGGTGATGAGCGCCCGGCGCTTCTCTGCCAGCAGCTCGAGCAGCCGCATTTTCACCGCGATCAACGCATCGATCCGGGCCGTTTCCCGGTCAAGGTAGTCGGCGATGGCGCGTTGCTGGGGGAGGGGAGGGACGGGTACGACGTAATCACGAACAAAGTTCTCCGGTACCCGCTGTTGGCCCGCCGCTCCCGTCATCCATGCCTCGCCGAGTCGCCGAAACCGTGGATCGACCGTCACGTAATAGAGAAACCTACCGTCAAGATCAGGGCCTGGCGTCAGGACGTAAAGCTCGGTTGTACCAAACCCGATTCCGTTCGGTACACCTCGTATCAGAGCGCCTTTTCCGTTCTCAAAACAGGGCGTTATCTTCGCAATCACAACGTCGCCCTCAAAGAACATCGAGTAACCCGTCCGGACGTCCTCGATGGGCCGAGTCCTCGACAGATCGAGCTGTCCCTGCTCCCCGATAGCTTCCATCGGTAGGAACAACACTTCAGAAGAGCCCGAGAGCAGATCCCCTTCCTCCGAAGAGCGTGCCCTCGAAGTCAGAAACCGGAGCCGCTTCTTCGGCCATTGCGCGGTTCGGAGCAGGCTCACTCCGTCACCTCCCGCAGCAATCGCAAGATTTCCTCCTCCGCCTTCTTCAGGTCGGCGTCGATCTCCTCCAGCGGCCGCGGCGGCGTGTACGTGTAGAAGTGGCGGTTGAAGTTGACCTCGTAGCCGATCCTGTCCTTGCTCCGGTCCATCCAGGCATCGGGCACGTGGGGGAGAACCTCGCGCTCGAAGTAGGCTTTGATGTCGTCGGTGAGCGGTACGTTCTCGAAGTCGCGCAACCTGGGGTCTGGCTCGAAGCCGTCGCTCCGTCCTGCCTTTCTCACCGGTTCGGCCTTGGGATCGGTCCGTGTGAAAACGTCACGGAAGCGCTTCTGCTCGGTCTTCTTCCACTTCGACTTGCGTTCATGCAGCAGATCCTGGATGCGCTCCCACACGGCGTTCCAGTCATACTGCGGATCGCGGCCGAGCACCTCGTCGATGGCCTGGATATCGTCGAGTAGGTACGGGTAGGCGTCGAGGAAGCGGGCTTTGTCTTCTGTGCTCATCTGGTAGCGGAGCCGCAGGGGCCGTTCGACGGTGACGCGGGTGTAGCCGAAATCGGCGTTGTCAAAGATCTTGGAGCGCTCGCCGTCCTCGAAGCGGCCGTAGAGCTGGACGATCTCGGCGATCTGCGCCGCGGTGATATGACGGCGCTTGTCGCCCAGGCTCCGCTTACTCTCCTCGCTGCCGCCGGGGGCCCACAGATCGCGCGCGTCGAGGAGCTGGATCTTGCCCTTGCGGCGCTTCTCCTTGCGGTTGGTGACGATCCAGATGTAGGTGCCGATGCCGGTGTTGTAAAACATCTGTTCCGGCAGAGCGATGATCGCTTCGAGCCAATCGTTCTCGATGATCCACCGGCGGATGTTGCTCTCGCCCGACCCGGCACCGCCGGTGAAGAGCGGCGACCCGGAGAAAACGATCGCAAGACGAGAACCGTGCTTGCGCTCGGCTGGCCGCACCGGCTCGAACTTGGAGATCATGTGCTGTAGAAAGAGCAGGGATCCGTCGTTCACACGTGGCAGGCCGGCGCCGAAGCGGCCGGCAAAGCCGAGTTTCTCGTGTTCCCGTTGAATTTCGTTCTTCTGTTTCTTCCAATCCACACCGAAAGGCGGGTTGGTCAGGAAGTAATCGAAGGTCTCTCCTTCGAACTGATCTTCCGTGAAGCTATCGCCAAAGCGGATGTTGTCTCCACCACCGTTGTGATCGACCTGTTTGATCAACATGTCCGAGGCTGCCGTGGCGAAGGCCCGCTTGTTGTAATCCTGACCGTATACGAAGAGCCGTGCGGCCGGGTGATGCTCGCGTAGGTAGTTCTGGGCCTCGGCCAGCATGCCACCGGTGCCGCAGGCCGGGTCAAGGAGCTTGCGCACCGTACCGGGCGTGGCGAGCAACTCATCGTCGTTCATGAACAGGATGCTGACCATCAACCGGATGACCTCGCGTGGTGTGAAGTGATCCCCTGCGGTCTCATTCGCCAGCTCGTTGAAACGGCGGATGAGGTTCTCGAAGATCAGTCCCATCTGCTCGTTTGGCACCCGGTCGGGGTGCAGGTCCACGTCGCAGAACTTCGAGACGACGAGATACAGGATGTTCGCCTCCTGCATCTTCTCGATTTCAGTCTCGAACTCGAAGTACTCGAAGATGCGCCGGACGTTGGCCGAGAAGCCCTCGATGTAGCTGACGAGGTGCTGGGCGATGTGGTCCGGATCGCCCTTCAGCTTCTCGAAATCGAGAGGCGAGTGGTTGTGAAAGCGTTGGCCCGCCGCACGATTCAGCTTGGCGTCCAGCGCCTCACCCTTGAGCTTCCCGTGCCAACGCTCGTGCTCCGCCAACACCTTGGCCTTGCTGGGCGCCAGCACACAATCGAACCGACGAAGAACGGTCATGGGCAACATCACGCGCTCGTACTGCGGCGGCCGGTACGGCCCGCGCAGCAGGTCGGCGATCTGCCAGATCAGGTTCGAGAAGTAGTTATGGTCAGGCATGGCATGCATCCAGAAACACTCTTGATGGTAGTGGAGTCATGAGCTGAGACCTCCTGGATGCGGATTGTAATCCCGTCCAGCCGGAGTGGCTGTTGTCCACGATGAAGAGATGCTTGCCAGCCGATTCCAGAGTCATCGCCTCTCCCCCACTCTAGCGACGCCGTTCCGACGGAACCAGCACCTCGGGATCCGGAGGTTCATGGTGACTGGGACTCTCCAGCACATCCTGATGGAAGCCTAGCACAGGAACGTACCTGGGAAGATCAGACCGGGACGCCGTCCCTGGTCGGGGGGAATCAGCGCGATAAAGACCCCGGCCTGAAGTTTCAGCACACGCCCCCAGCCGGGGCGATACGCCCCCAAACGGGCTCATCGACGGCCGGGGAGTGTCCCCCGGGATGGCCGCTGCGGGGGTCCGGGAGGAGCCCGAGGCACATCAACCTGCGAGGGATTGCTTCGTCACTCGCCTTCGGCGAGTTCCTCGCAATGACAGGGTGAGGGGATGACGCATGGGGGGGCATGACGACCGTGCGGAGCGCGGGGAGACGGCGGCCGGTTCGGCCGGCGGGGACAGTGTCCGCCGGACAGGCGGATGGGGAGTGTCCCCTCTTCCTGCAAGTCAGCCCGCGATCTTCCCGCTTGCGTTCTGCCCCGCACGTCTTCGGACCTCTCGCCGAGGAGAGTCATCCCTCGGCAGAGCGGCATCGCGGTCTGGTGGGTTCCGTTCGCCCGAGCGTTTCCCCTTTGGAGACCACGGATGAAATGCTTGCAGAGGAGCGGAGGCCGTGGCGTTGCTCGCGCGACGGCCATGCCCGGTGGACCCTTGCCTCCCGGTTGGTTTCGTGCAACGATTCGCGGGCACGAGCGAGACACGGCCGCCGGTGCGGCGGCACCGATCCAGACTCTCCCAAAGGGGGTTCGACATGGCGCGAGAGGTACTTCTGGGCGACGAGGCGGTGGGCCTCGGCGCCGTCCATGCGGGCTTGAGCGGCGTCTACGGCTATCCGGGGACGCCCTCCACCGAGATCTTCGAGTTCGTCGAGGGGATCGCGAAGCGGCGCGGCGACATCCAGGCGACGTGGAGCCCCAACGAGAAGGTCGCCTACGAGGAGGCGCTCGGCATGAGCTGGGCGGGCAAGCGCACGCTGGTCACCATGAAGCACGTGGGGCTCAACGTGGCGGCGGACGCGTTCATGAACTCGGCCATCACGGGCACCAACGGCGCCCTGGTGCTGGCCGTGGCGGACGATCCCGGGATGCACTCGTCCCAGAACGAGCAGGACAGCCGGTACTTCGCGAAGTTCGCGCTGATCCCGTGCTTCGAGCCGCGCAACCAGCAGGAGTGCTACGACATGACCCGGGACGCGATGGACCTCTCCGAGGAGCTGGGCGTGCCGGTGATGCTCCGGCTGGTCACCCGGATCGCCCACAGCCGGGCGGCGGTGGAGACGACGGATGCGCCGCGGGAGCAGAACCCGCTCAGGCCCTCCAAGGACATCCGCAAGTGGACGCTGCTGCCCTCCAACGCGCGGGTGCAGTACCGCTCGCTGACGGAGAAGCAGCCGGCCATCGCCGATCGCGCCGAGTCGAGCCCCTACAACGTGCTCGAGCTGCGCGGCAGGCGCGGTGTGATCGCCTGCGGCATCACGATGAACTACGTCCTGGAGAACCTGCCCGAAGACCACGACCTCTCGATCCTGGCCATCGGCCAGTACCCGGTCCCGCTCGGGCTCGTCCGCAAGCTCGCCGACCACGTGGACGAGATCCTCGTGGTGGAGGACGGGTACCCGTTCGTCGAGGAGGCGGTCCGGGGTCCGTTCGGCCTGCCCGGCGTCACGGTGAAGGGCCGGATGACCGGCGAGCTGCCCCGGACGGGCGAGCTCAACCCGGACCTGGTGCGGAAGGCGTTGGGCCTGCCCGATCCGCCCCACGCCGAGGTGGAGCTGCCGTCCCTCGCGGGCCGGCCGCCGACGCTCTGCCCGGGCTGCCCCCACACCGACACCTACCGGGCGATGAACGAGGCCCTGGAGAAGTACGACCGCCCGCAGGTGTTCTCGGACATCGGCTGTTACACTCTCGGCGCGCTGCCGCCGCTGGAGGCGATCCACAGCTGCGTGGACATGGGCGCCTCCATCGGGATGGCCGTGGGTGCCGCCCACGCCGGGTACCGGCCCGCGGTCTCGGTGATCGGTGACTCGACCTTCGCCCACAGCGGGATCACCGGGCTGCTCTCGGCGGTCAACGGCAACGTGCCGGTGACGGTGGTCATCCTGGACAACGACACCGTGGCCATGACGGGCACCCAGGAGTCCCAGGCCACGGCGGAGCGGCTCGACCGGATCGTGCTGGGGCTCGGGATCGACCCGGAGCACTTCCGGATCATCAACCCGGTGCCGAAGGAGCACGAGACCAACGTCCGGGTGTTCGCCGAGGAGCTGGCGCACGAGGGGCCGAGCGTCATCGTGGCCCGCCGCCCGTGCATCGAGAAGATCAAGCGGCACAAGTAGGAGGAAGGCCATGGAGAAGAACCTCGTTCTCGCGGGCGTGGGCGGCCAGGGGATCCTGTCCATCGCCTTCGTCATCGACAACGCCGCCCTGGAGGCCGGCTTCCACTTCAAGCAGGCGGAGGTCCACGGCATGTCCCAGCGGGGCGGCGCCGTGCAGTCCAACCTGCGGTACGCGGACCACCCGATCCACTCGGACCTGATCCCCGTGGGGAAGGTGGACATGGTGCTGTCGGTGGAGCCGCTGGAGGCGCTGCGGTACGCCGGGAGCCTCTCCCCCGAGGGGTGGATCGTGTCCAGCGTGACCCCGTACGTCAACATCCCGGACTACCCGCCCATGGAGGAGGTCCTGGCCAGCCTGACGGCGTTCCCTCACACGGTCCTCGTGGACACGGGCGCCGTGGCGAAGGCCGCGGGCAACCTCCGGGCGCAGAACATGGTGGCCGTGGGCGCCGCCGCGCCGCTGCTGGACTTCACCGACGAGCAGCTCCTGAAGTACGTGCGGAAGCTGTTCGCCCGGAAGGGCGAGAAGATCGTCGCCGTCAACGAGCGGGCGTACCGGTTCGGCAAGGCGGCGGGGCTGTTCTACCGCGGCCTGATCGAGGCGGGGCTGCCCGCGCGGGACGCGCTGACGGTGTCGTCCCGGATGGACCCGGCCACGGTGGAGCCGGAGCGCGCCGCCGACTGGGCGAGGCTGGCCTCGGACGCCGCGGCGCTCGAGGCCATCGCGGGCCAGGATGGGCTGCTGGACTGCCGCGAGGCCGCCGTCCCCGCCGCAGGCTGAGGCGGCGTCCTCCGCACGACGATCACCCGCCGGCCCCGGTGGCCGGCGGTGGGAGGTGACATGGTCGAGACCGCCGCGATCCGTGAGATCCTGGAGCGCGCCGCCGCCGACGGGCGGTGGAGCCTCTTCGAGCACGAGTGCTACGACCTGCTGGCCGCCACGGGCGCCGAGGCCGCGCCCCGCTACCGGCTGATCCCGCCGGAGGACCGGCCCGGGCCGGCCGACTTGGCCGCCATCCCCGGCGAGAAGGTCGTGCTCAAGGTGGTCTCGCCCGACATCACCCACAAGACCGAGGCCCGGGGCGTCCGGATCGTGGCGAAGGAGATCGGCGCGGTGGAGGCCGCGTTCGAGCTGATGCTGCGCGAGGTGCCCGAGGCGTACGCGGCGTACCTGGAGGGCCACCCGGGGCACCGCCCCGAGGCGCTCGAGGGGCTGGCGGGCACGGCGCTGGAGGCCAGGCTGCGGGAGCGGCTCCGCGGGATCCTGCTGTGCGAGTTCCGGCAGGCCGACGCCCAGGGGTTCGCCACGGAGCTGTTCGTGGGGATCCGCAACACGGCGGAGTTCGGGCCGATCATCTCGGCGGGGCTCGGCGGGGTGGAGATGGAGATTCTCGCGCGCTCGACGAAGCCGGGCGCCGCCGTGGCCATCTCCCCCACGGGGCTCGTGGACGGGAGGGAGTTCTTCGAGCTGTTCCGGCGGACGCTGTCGTACGAGCGGCTCTCCGGCGCCATGCGCGGCAGCCGCCGGCTCGTCACCGACGAGACGCTGATCGAGTGCTTCCAGGCGTTCATCGACACGGCCAACGCGTTCTCCACCGTGACGCCGGACGCGCCGTTCCACATCCAGGAGCTGGAGGTCAACCCGTTCCTCGTGTCGGGCGGCCACATCGCGCCGGTGGACGGCGTCTGCTCGTTCTCCGGACCGGCGGCGGTCCGTCCGCCCCGGCCCGTGGCCAAGATCGCCAACCTGCTCGAGCCGCGGTCCGCGGCGGTGATCGGCGTGTCGGCGAAGGGGATGAACATGGGCCGGATCATCCTCAACAACATCGTCCGGGCCGGGTTCGACCGGGACGCCGTGTGGGCGATCCGCCCCGACACGGAGTCGATCGACGGGATCCCGTGCGTGGGCTCCATCGCCGAGCTGCCGGTCAAGGTGGACCTGCTCGTGGTGGCCGTGGGCGCGGCCCAGGTCCCGGCGGTGCTCGACGAGCTGCTCGACCACGACCGGGCCAACGCGGTGATCCTGATCCCCGGCGGCCTGGGCGAGAAGGAGGGCAGCCAGGAGCTGGCCCGCCGGCTCAAGGCGCGGATCGAGGAGGCCCACACCCGGGGCGACGGCGGACCGGTGTTCATCGGCGGCAACTCCCTCGGCGTGATCTCCCACCCGGGCCGGTACGACACCATGTTCATCCCGGAGATCAAGCTGCCCAAGTCGCGGGGCGACCACGACCGGAACGTCTGCTTCCTCTCCCAGTCCGGCGCGTACATCATCGCCAACCTCAGCCGGATGCCGTGGCTCGATCCGGCGTTCGCCCTCTCCATCGGGAACCAGATCGACCTGACCGCCGGCGACCTGCTCGGGTTCATCAAGGACGACCCGCGGATCGACGTGTTCGCGGTCTACATGGAGGGGTTCCAGGCCGGGGACGGGCTGGCGTTCGCCCGGGCGGTCCGGGAGGCCGTGGCTGCGGGCAAGGACGTGGTGTTCTACAAGGCGGGCCGGACCTCGGCGGGGCGCTCCGCCACGGCCGGACACACGGCCAGCGTCGCCGGGGACTACGCCGTCTGCGAGGCGGCGCTGACCGAGGCCGGGGCGTTCGTGGCGTCGAGCTTCGACGAGTTCTCCGACCTGCTCCGGCTGTGCACCCGCCTCCGCGGCAAGACCGTGCGGGGCAACCGGCTCGCGGCGCTGTCCAACGCGGGGTTCGAGGCCGTGGGGATGGCCGACGCCATCGAGGGCGACGGGTTCCGGCTCGAGCTGGCGTCGTACTCTCCCGCCACGCGGGAGCGGCTGCAGGCGCTGCTGGCCGAGCACAGGCTGGACGGGCTCGTGGACGTCAAGAACCCGTTCGACATCACGCCCATGGCGAACGACGCCGCGTACGCCGACCTGGTCGGGGCGCTGCTGGGCGACGATGCCGTGGACCTGGCCGTGGTGGGGATCGTCCCGCTGACGCCGGCGCTCGAGACGCTGCCGCCCTCGGACCGGTGGCCCGAGTCCGTGGAGCACGAGGAGTCCGTGGCGCGGCGGCTCCCGGCCGTGGCCGCGGGGTCCGACAAGCCCGTCGTGGTCGTGGTGGACTCCGGCGAGCTCTACGACCCGCTGGCGGAGACGCTGGAGGCCGGCGGGCTCCCCGTCTTCCGCGCCGCCGACCGCGCCGTCCGCGCGCTCCGAACCTGGAGCCGAACCCGTCTCACCCGCCGTCCCTGAGCCGGAGGGTAAACCGCCGGCCGGAACGAGTGTTCGAGCCGCGGGTGACCGGGGCGAAACGGGAACGGCGCCGCCACATGAACCGGTTCGAGTGCGTGGACCGAGTCCACAACCGGCCGGGGATGATGGGGGCGGCGCCCGCAGAAGACGCCGCCCCATCCCCTCACCGTTTCGTGTAGAGGCCGTCGAGGATGGCGATCAGCTGCTCGCCCCGGGTTACCGGCTCGGTGGCCACGATGGTGCCGTCCGGTCCGATTAGCACCGGCGTCGGGATCCCCACCACCTCGAACGACTCCACCACCGGGTTCTTGAACCCCTTTTCCATGAACGCGTGTCTCCACGGCATCGGCCACTTCTTCCGGAACTTCGCGATGTCGTCCGGCGAACGGTCCAGCGAGAGACTGAGGATCTGGAACCCCTTGTCGTGGTACTTCTTCCACGCCTCGTGCAGGTGCGGCATCTCCCCGACGCAGGGACTGCACCATGTCGCCCAGAAATCGATCAGCGTGTAGTGCCCCGCGAGATCCTTCGACGTGAACGTGGAACCGTCGAGGAGCGTCACCGTGAACTCGGGGACAGGGCTGCCGGTGCGGATCTTCGTGTCGGGATCGAGGGAAGCCAACTGGTACTTCCACTCCCGGGAGTCCCCGACCCGTTCCTTGAGCATGGCGAACCGCTCGCGCCACGTGGCCTCGTCACCGCTCGCCTGCGCGATGAGCGTCAGGCCCATGAGAGCCTCAGTCCGCACCGCCTCGACCGGAGACTCGGTGAGGAACCGCTCGAGAACTCCTTCCCCCTCTTCTTCATCCATCATCGTTCGCAGGAGCTGCAGCGCGGGGATCGCGTACCCCCATGCGGGCGAGGACGGAGGAACGGCCTTCAGCAGCCCACGAGCCTTCTCGGGGTCGCGCCCTTCAGGCCTCTGAAGGGGCAAAGCAACGGTCGCAAGCAGCGCGACCTTCTGCGCGAGAGTCTCGGGATGCGGTCCGGCGATCGCCTCGAGCTGCTCCAGCCACGGCTTCCAGTCGTAGCGGAACGGTTCACCGGAACTGGCCACCTCGTGGGCCTTCCACGCTGCGTAGGCGGTCTTCTGCACAGCAGCCTGGAGCCTCTGAACCCGGAACAAGTCCGTCAGGTCGGAATGGCCCTCGTCCCACCGGACCTGCGCCACCTCACCCTCCGGGATCGGCGGGAGCTTCGATGGATCGAACACGATGTGGACCGCCCCGTCCTTCACTGCCACCACGGACCGGAAATCGCCGCCCCCGTCGTACTCGTACGAATCGTTCTGCGTTCCGTTGACGGAGTGACCGTTGGTCGAAATACCCAGGAGCTGGTAGGCGAGCCGGTCGCCCTCGATCCCTTCGCGGTCCCACGACCAAGTGCCGTCGTCCTGCCGGGTCATCGTCTCGGCGCTCGAGAACGAGAAGCCGTTGAAGTCACCGATGATTCGAACCTCCTCGAACGTCTCCGGCCGGGGGTTCGGAGTCAGCGTGACCGTCACCGTGGCCGGGCCCGAACCGGAGGCAAGACAGACGGGAACCACGAGCTCCTCGTGATCGGGCGCCGCCAGGCGCAGCTGAAGGGCGGTGTCCGCCGGAACGGCAACCTCGAACGCGCCACCTGCACCCACCGCCAGTTCCTCGGGGTGCGAGCCGCCCGGCTCCTCCAGCACCACATGGGCCACGGCGGGCGCCTCGCCTGTCGAGAGCAGCACGATCCCCGAGAGTGGCACCATCTCGGGATCATCCTCCTTCACGCCCCGCCCGGAACACCCTGACACCACCACGGCAAGCGCGGTAAACACGACGAGGGCAGCAATCCGCCCCGAACCTCCCAGCCAGTCGGTCCTCATGATGGTCACCTCCGCAGCGATTCTACTGGACCCTCCCGCCCCACACGATTCCACCCCGGAAGAGCGGACGGCAGCCCGCCACGATCGAGACTGTCCCCTCAACCAGCCTTCTCCCTCGCCCAATACGAGACGCCCCCACCTGGTACCCCACGCACCCGCCCTCCCAGGGACGAGCGAAGCGACGTCCCGGTTGGCGCTCCAGAGAACCAGCGACCTTCACGATCGAGACTGTCCCCACAACGAAACCCTCGGCCATCCAGCAATCGAGCGCCCCACGAGGAACGGGCCGGCGTGGGGGTAGGGGCGGTCCGGCGACGGAGGAGAGGGCAAGCCCCGGGACGGCCGCCGGGACGCCGAACGGTGCGGGGAGACCGGCGAACGGTCGTTGCCGAGGGGGTCGCAGGCCCGTCAGGGCCGGAGAGGGCGGGTGGACGGCCTACGACCGTCCGGTCTCCCAAACCGTCACCGACGCCGAAGGCGGCGAGTAGTACGGTGTATCCGGGGAGCCGTCCCGGGGGGCAGCCCGAACCGGAGGAGCCGGGGCGCCCCCGCCTCCACGGCCCCGGGGAGCGAAGCGACCCGGGGAAGCCGCGAAGCGGCACCCGGCCGCTGGTTCACCCCACGGCCGGGACGTGAACCTCCGCGTGAGCGATCACCATGGCGCCCGCCCAGGCGTTGGGGACTCCTCCACGTCGGTATACCTTTGGGGATGGATGGGCTCCGCGGTTCCCTCGCCACGGACCGGCACCGCAGCGGCCTCCGAGATGCCCGTCATTGACCGTGCCAGGGCGGTATGTTAGCGTGATCTCTGGTAGTGATGGGGGTCGGAGTCGAATGGTTTTCTTCAACTGGGCCACGATGCAGATGGCGGCCAAGATCGTCTATTACGGTCCTGGTCTGTGCGGCAAGACCACGAATCTGAGCTTCATCTACGCCAAGACCTCGCCCGGTTCCCGCGGTGAGATGGTCTCCCTGGAGACCGAATCCGACCGGACCCTCTTCTTTGACCTCCTCCCCATCGAGGTCGGCACCATCGGCGGTTTCAAGACGCGCCTCCAGCTGTACACCGTGCCGGGCCAGGTGTTTTACAACACGACCCGGAAGCTCGTGCTCAAGGGCGTCGACGGTGTCGTCTTCGTCGCCGACTCCCAGCGCCCGATGCGCGAGGCGAACATCGAGAGCTTCAACAACCTCCGCGAGAACCTCAAGGAGCTCGGCCTCGACCTGGACGACCTCCCGCTGGTTCTTCAATACAACAAGCGTGATCTCCAGAATATCCTGACCATCGACGAGCTCAACGCGGATCTCAACCCCGACGGGGAAATCCCGTTCTTCGAGGCCTCCGCGATTCAGGGGAACGGCGTCTTCGAGACGCTCAAGGAGATCACGAAGCTGACGTTGAAGAAGCTGCGCAAGCGGATGGCGAGCTCGCAAGAGGAGTCGCGGGCCGGCGGTCCGTCCATCGGCCCGAAGGTTCAGTCTCCGCGTCCGGCGGTTCCGCCGCCGGTCCAGCGCCCGGCGGGGCCGGCGCCTGCTGCCGGCGCGGTTTCGGCCGCAGCTCTCGCCCGCGCCGCAGAGGAGGGCGTCGGCGGACCGGAGGAACGGGAAGAGGCGATCGCCGAGCCGGCCGCCGCTCCGGAGCCCGTTGCCGCATCGCCGGAGCCGCCGACCCTGAAGATGCAGCGGCCGGAACCGGACGGTGGAACTGGAACGCCGGCCGACGAGACGCCCGCAGAAAATCCGGAGGAGATCGAGGAGATCGCCGAGGCCGACGAGATCGAGGAGATCACCGAGGTCGAGGACGAGGCGGAAGGACCGGCCGGGGAGGAACACGCAGAGGAACCGGCTGCGGCCACCGCTCTGGAGGAGGCCGCCGAAGAGAGTCCGGAGGAAGGTTCCGGCGAGGAGCCGGTGGTCGAGTTCGCTACCGAGGAGGCGCCCATCGAGGAGGTGACCCCCCCTCCGGTCAAGCGAGTCCATGTGGACAGTCAGATGGACATATTGGCCGAGCTCGAGAACCTCCGGAAGCAGGCCACGAGCGGCCAGGGTTTCTCCACACGGGACCGGTCGGCGGCCGACGTCGACCTGGACAGCCTCCTCGGTCAGAGTCTCAATGACAAGAAAGAAGTCCGCCGGAAGCTGGCGAAGCAGCTGAACTCTGACATCTTCCAGCGGATGCGCGCCCTCCAGCTCGCGATCCGGATCCAGGACGAGCACGGGGACACCATCACGACCCTCGACCCTGTCTCCTTCTCCGTCGGGGATGCCAGCTCGCTCAGGACCGTTCTCCTGTCCTTCACACTGGACCTGGAGAACCTCAAGTAGCGTCCGGACGATCGGCCGTCCTCACCACCGACTTGGATCGAGACCCTCGTACAGGAGGAGCTCTCCCGTGTCCTGCCGCACGTTGAGCACGAGCCGGCCGCTCCCGGGATCAGCGGAGAACGGAATGAACTCCTGGTAGGCGAAGACGGGCCCGCCCAGATCGACCGGCCCGACTTTGTTCCAGCGCCACGTCCCGGCCAGACACCGCCACAGTTCCAGTCCCTCCCCCGACCTCCGGATCTGCCACAGCACCGTCCCGGTTGGGCTCCACGCCACCTGGCTGGGAACGGATCCGACCTTCCTGCCCCCCGTACCATCCGGATGCACGACCCACACCCCTTGATCCGGATCGCTTGCCTCCGTCCAGACGACGTACACAATCCACTCGCCGCCGGGGCTCCACCTCGGGTAGTCACCCCGGGCGATCCGGACAGGTTTCCCGCCCCCCACGAGACCGGTCCACACGCCCAGCGGCGATCCCGCCGCCCAGGTGAGCCGTGTCCCATCGGGCGACCAGCTCGGAAGCTCTGCCGCCTCGACTCCCGTGGCCACGGTCAATGGCGGTCCCCCTGCAAGGTCCGCGACACGAAGCTCGAACCGCCCATCGTCACGGTGCGCGAGGTAGGCCACCCGCCGGCCGGACGGGTCCAGAACCGGCGAAGTTCCGTGCTCCCCCTGAGGCAGAACCCGGTCCTCCTGACCCTCCCATCCCCTCCGGTAGACCGTCGCACCGCCAACGTCCTCCCGACCGAAGACGAACGTGCCGTCCCTGCCCATGGTGCCCCACAACACTCCGGGCCGGCCACAGAGGAGGCACTCCCGCTCTCCCGTGACAGGATCGACCGCCACCACCTCCCAGCGCCGCCGCTGTACGACCATCGCGAGCCGTGTCCCGTCAGGAGAGACCGCGGGGTCCGCGAGCCCGTCGATCGCCGGCATCACCCCATCCACGCGCTCCTTCCTGATCCGCACCAGCCTCCTGTCGAGGACCGCGAGGACGGCACGCCCGCCCGGGGCCCAGCCGTACCCGTGAAGTCGGGCCCCGGGACCAAGCCACCGTTCCAGGGCTCCGGACCCGTCGAGAACCCAGATGCCGCCCCGGATATCCACCGCCCCGCCGAGCACCGCGAGTCGCCCCCCGGAAGCGAGTCTGGCGTCCCACCATCCCGATCCATCCCCCGGCTCGAGCAGCGGCCGCTCGCTGCCCGCCCGGACGTCGTGAACCACCAGTGCCGGCAGTCCGTCCCTGTACCGGGCCAGAACCAGTTCACCACCGGAGAGCCACGCCGCCCGTGCCGCCGCTGGCACGGTCAGCACGGGCGGCCCTCCCACTGCGGGAAGAACCTCCACCCGTTCCGACGATCCACCGACGACGGATACCACGATCCTCTCGCCATCGGGTGAGAAGCGGGGCCACGAGAAGACCTCACCCGAAGCGCCGGTCGCGATCCGCCGCCACACTCCCCGTTTCAGGTCCACGACGAGCAGCTCGCTGTGACCACCCGCCATGTGGTTGACCGCGATCTCCGAGCCGTCCGGATGCCACGATGGCTGACGAAGCGCCCCCGGCATCTCCAGGATCCGTAAGGCCTGCCACACTCCCGGGTCCGGACGTCTCGCCTCCCGTCCCCTAAGACCGAGAACGCCCCCCAGGAGCAACGAAGCCGCCGCGACTCCAGTCACGAGGCCCGCCGTCCGGCGGTGAGCCCTGCGGCGGGCCAGGCTGACCGCCTCCGGCAGGGGCTGCGTCCGCTCTGGACCTCCTCCAAGCTCCCGAGACGGGGTGCCGGACCGTACGGCCAGCGTGAGATCCCTCGCCAGCGCGTCACCGTCGGCGTACCGCCTCGCCGGGTCGCGCTCCAAACACCGCTCCACCACGGCCACCAGCGTCTCCGGCAGGGACGGCAGGACCTCCCCCAGCGGCCGCCGGTCCCCATTTACCACGGCGGCCAGCACGGCGACCGGCGTCGGACCGGTGAACACCCGCTCGCCTGTCAGCATCTCGAACGTCACCGTCCCGAGGGCGAAGACATCCGAGGCCGGCGTCAGCGCCTCACCCAGCGCCTGCTCGGGGGACATGTACGGGCAGGAACCCAGCACCATCCCCGGTGTCGTCAGCGTCGTCTGGGCGCCTTCCCCCTCCCCGAACAACCTGGCCAGTCCGAAGTCCAGCACCTTGACGTGGTCTCCGGCCATCACCATGACGTTGGACGGCTTGAGGTCCCGGTGGATCACACCCAGCCGATGAGCCGCTCCGAGCGCCCGAGCGATCTGGAGTGCGATCCGAACCGCCCGCGTTGGCGGCAAGCTCCCGTCCCGAAGGACCTCGAACAGCGAGCGTCCCTCGAGCAGCTCCATGACGAGAAACGGAAGCGCCTGCCCAGTTCCAGGGTCCCCGGAGCCGACATCGAAGATCGTGACGACGTTGGGGTGGAGGATCGAGGCCGTGACCCGAGCCTCCCTTTCGAACCGGCGGCGAGCGTCACTGTCGGAGATCAGGTGCTCCGGAAGGACCTTGACCGCAACTTCCCGGTTCAACCGCTCGTCCCGGGCGCGCCAAACCGTGCCCATTCCCCCACGGGCGATCAACGCGAGCAGGCGGTAACGTCCGAGAAGGGCCCCGGGGCGCAGACTGTCCAGCATGACCCATCAATCATACTCGTCCCACAGCCACCGGGACTCGCACTGGTACCATCGGCACCATGAGGTACGGTGTTCTCGCCCTGGCGATCCTGTCCGGTGCCGTTCACCCTGTCTCGGCGAACGACACCGCCCGGCTGCTGTGGTCCGTCCGGACAACCGGAGGGACCGTCGTCTCGGAACAGGACGCCGGAACGCCGTGCAACCCCGCCTCCGTGCTCAAGCTCGGCACGGCGCTCCTCGCGCTGGACCGGCTGGGGCCGGACCACCGGTACACCACCGCCTTCGCCGCAACGGGCACGATCGACACCGCCCATGGCGTCCTCCACGGCGACCTGGTCGTTCTCGGCGGCGCGGATCCCGACTTCCAGCTCGAGAACGCCTGGCTCGTGGCCGGGGCACTCGGCGAGGCCGGGGTCCGGACCGTCACCGGCAACCTCGTGGTCGCAGGACGGTTTTGGATGGGGTGGGACCACGGCTTTGCCGGGACGGCAGGCATGACCGGGGAGGCGATCCGCCTGCGCGCCGGGCGCCGCCTGCTGAGGGCCTGGGACCCCTCACGGTGGACGGCCTCGATCCGGAAGGGGTGGACGGAGTGGTCCGGCCGAAGGCCCGGCACCGTCGGCCCACCACCGTCCGTCATCGTCCGGGGCCGCGTCCGCACCGGCACGGCAGCCGGGCGCACCGTGGTGGTCCACCGGTCGAACCCGCTCCTCACGATCCTTCGCCGTTTTCTTACCTACTCGAACAACGACATCGTCCGAATCGCCGTGCCGCTCGGCGGACCCGGGGAGCTCGAACGGTTCCTCGCCCGGAGGCTTGAGGCGCAACCGGGCACGATCACCGTGGCCTCCGCCTCCGGGGAGGGCGTCAACCGGATGACGCCCCGGCTCGGTGTTCGCCTGCTCGATACCCTCCGGGGCTGGCTCGGGGGATACGGTCTCTCCCTCCGCGACCTGCTGCCGGTCCCCGGATGCGTCCCCGGACCGCTCCCCCGCATGTTCCCGCACTTCGCCCATCCCCCGCTGGCCGGGACGCTCGCGTGCAAGACCGGTACCCTGGATGCGACCGATGGAGGTGTCGCGGTTCTCGCCGGGACCGTCGAGACCCGCGACGCCGGGACGATCCTGTTCTTCGTCGCCGCTCCCCGGGCCGGCAGCGACCTTCGCCGATGGCGCCACGTGGAACAGCGCTGGCTCGAGGACCTCATCGGAACACTCGGCGGAGCGGTCGCCCACCCTTGCCCGCCCCCGTTCCCCTACTCCGACGAGAACGCCTTGGCCGAACGCGTGGACCTGCCCCGGGCCGAACGGCCCGCGGGTTTGACAGTGGGTGCGCCCGGTGCGACGATCGTCCCATGAGCGGCGAGACAACCGTGCTCGACATCGTGATCCATTCCGGTACCGTCATGCCGATGACGGATCGCGGGGAGTCCTTCGAGGGGATCGTGGGGATCCGCGACGGACGGATTGTCCTCGTCGAGCCGGGCTGCGAAGATCCCATCCCATCCCGGGAGACCATCGACGCCTCCGGTTGCATCGTCCTGCCCGGGTTCGTGCAGGCTCACGTCCACGTCGTCCAGTCGTTGCTGCGCCACCAGGCCGACGACATGGCGCTGCTCGACTGGCTCCGGCTGCGGACCTGGCCGTACGAGGCGTCCCTCGACGGGGACGGCGTCCAGGCGGCCGCCGAGCTGGGCATCGCCGAGCTGCTCACGGGCGGAACCACCACCGTGCTGGACTTCGGCACGACCCACGACCATGACCGGGTTTTCGAGGCGGCCGAGGCGCTCGGCATCCGGATGATCTCCGGCAAGACCCACATGGACATGGGCGAGGGCGTGTCCCCCGGCCTGCTCGAGGATACGGAGCGGTCTCTCGCCGACGCGGAGGCACTGGGCAAGCGGTGGCACGGCGCCGCCGGCGGCCGGCTCCGGTACGCCGTGGCGCCCCGTTTCGCCCTCTCCTGCACCCGCCGGCTGCTCGAGGGGTGCGCGGAGCTCGCCCGCCGGCACGGCTGGCTGCTCCAGAGCCACGCCTCGGAGAACCGTGACGAGGTCGCCGCGGTCCGGGAAGCGACCGGGATGGGGAACATCGACTACCTCGACGCCGTGGGGCTGACCGGCGAGGAGGTGGTGCTCGCCCACGGCATCCACCTCTCCCCGGAGGAGACCGGCAGGCTGGCCGCCACCGGGACGCGCATCTGCCACTGCCCGGGGGCCAACCTCAAGCTGGCCTCCGGAATCGCGGACGTTCCGGCACTCATGGCCGCCGGGGTCCCCGTGGCGCTCGGGGCCGACGGAGCGCCGTGCAACAACCGTCTGTCGATCTTCCAGGAAATGGCGCTGGCGGCCACGCTCCACACCCTTCGCCACGGCCCCGAGGCGATGGACGCCTGGACCGTGCTCGACCTCGCCACGCGGGCCGGGGCGAGGGCGCTGCACCTCGACGGCGTGACCGGAACGCTCGAACCTGGTCTCCGGGCCGACATCGTGGTGATCGATGGCTCCGGCTGGTCACTGCTCCCGGCCGGCGATCCGGCAGCACGCGTCGTCTACGGGGCCACGGCCGCCGATGTCCGGGACGTGGTGGTGGACGGGCGGGTCGTCGTCCGGGAGCGGCGCCTGCGGACGAAGGCGCCGGAGACGATCCGCGATCACGCCGTTGAGGCGTGGCGGGCCGTCCGGGCCCGGATGGAGGAGGTGATCCCATGAGCTGGCCATTCTCGCGCCCGAAGTTCGAGAACCTCGACCACTACCTCGCGCGCAAGGAGTACGACAAGGCGCTCAAGGCCGTGGCCGAGGAGCTCAAGCGGAACCCGTCGCAGTTCAACCTTCTCCTGCGCCAGGCGGAGATCCTCGGCCTGGCGGGAAACCGCGAGGAGGCGATCCGCATCTACCGGTCCCTGGCCGAACGGTACGCCCGCGACGGTTTCTACGCCAAGGCGATCGCACTGTACAAGAAGATCCTCAAGCTCGACCCGGACCGCGAGGAGATCCACCAGGAGCTGACCCGCGTCATCGAGGAGGACCGGGCCGCAAACCGTCCCTTGGAAGAACGGCTCAGGAGTCTGGCCGAGTACGAGACGCCGGCTGGTGGAAAGGACGAGGCCGAAGACGATCCCCTGGCCATTGAACGGATCAAGGAGCTCGAGGCATCGGCCCTGTTCGCCGCCTTCTCGGGCGACGCGCTCAGGGAGATCCTGACATCCACGGCGCTCCGTTCGTTCCGCGAGGGGGATATCATCGTCACCGAGGGCGAGCCGGGATCTTCCCTGTTCCTGATCGTCTCTGGCCACGTCAAGGTGTTCACCCGGGACGAGCACGGCGGCCACATCCCGCTGGCCGAGCTCGGCCCCGGCGACTTCTTCGGAGAGGTCTCCCTGCTGACGGGCCGCCCCCGAACGGCAACCATCACGGCGAAAGAACCGGTCATCGCGATCGAGCTGGCCAAGGAGTCCATCGACCGGATCGCCGAAACCCACCCCGAGGTCCGGACGATTCTCGAGGAGTTCTACGAGAAGCGGGCCCGGGAGACGGTGGAGGCGGTGATCCGGAAGCTCCGGGGGGGCGAGTGAGCCGTCAGGCTCGCGACCGGATCGTCCTCTTTCCCGATCCGGTGCTCTCCCGCCCGGCGGACCCCATCCTCGGCTCGGGCACCCCGTTGGAGCCCCTCGTCGCCAGGCTGTGGCGGGCATGCAGAGACCACGACGGAGCCGGCCTTGCAGCACCCCAGATCGGGGTCCCACTCCGGGTCGCCGTGGTCGATGCCGAGGCTGTCGGATTCTCCGGCCGGGAGATCGTCCTGATCGATCCCGAGATCGTCGAGACGGGGCCTCCGGTCCCCGGCGAGGAAGGATGTCTTTCCTTCCCCGGCCTCTTCGCCACGGTCCGGCGTCCCGAGAAGGCAACGATCGTGACCCGGACGGCCGAAGGGAGACGCCGCACCCTGGAGCTGGAGGGGCTTCCGGCCCGCGCCGTCCTCCACGAGATCGACCACCTCGACGGTACCCTCATGCCCGACCGCATGGGGCCGCTCCGGCGCCGGTTCTTCCTCGCCCGGCATTCCTTGCGGAACGGCCGAACCCGCCCGCGAGCCTGATCCTCCAGGACGGCGGTCTCACAGCCCTCGGGGAAGCCCGGCCCTGGGATCCTCCGTGTAGAGATCCGCGACCCTGCGTGCCACGTCGCGGCCTGCTGGTGAGATCACCGTTGGCACGACGATCTGGACCGTGTAGAGGTGATCGCCGTAGGCCCGGGTCTTCGGGTTGCGAACGCCCTTGCCACGGAGACGGAACGTCTTCCCCGACTGAGTTCCCGGCGGGACCTTCGTCCGGACCGGACCGTGGATCGTTCCGACCTCGATCTCGGCACCGAGGTACGCCTCGGTGAAGGTGATCGGCACCGTGGTCCGGATCGTGTCGCCCTCCCTCTTGAAGAAGGGATGGGGCCGAACCTTGACCCGGACGTAGAGGTCGCCCGGGGTTCCGCCGTTCACCCCGGGGGCACCCTTCCCGGCAACGCGGACCTTGCCTCCGTCACGAACCCCTTCGGGAATCCGGACCTTGAGCCGTTCCGTCGAGATCACGACGCCCGCACCGTGGCACGCAGGGCACACTTTACCCCCCACGTTTCCGGACCCGCCACAGGCCGAGCAGACGACCTGCCGTTGCAACGGGATGGACACCGTGGTCCCACGGACCGCCTCCTCGAAGCTGATCTCTACCTGGAGCTCGTGGTCCTGCCCACGCTGTGGCCGGGGTCTCCGCCGGCGTGCCCGTGCAGCTCCGCCGAAGAACTGCTCGAAGATCTCCGACATGTCCCCGAAGCCGCCAAAGCCGGCGTCGTGGAACTCGACCCGAACGTCCTGTTGTGGACCGGACCACCCCGTCCGCCCGGCCGCCCCCCCGGCAGGCATACCTTCCTCGTCCGGCACGAACCCGTAGGTGTCGTATTGCTTGCGTTTCTCCTCGTCCGAGAGGACCCGGTACGCCTCCTGGATCTCCTTGAACCGGGCCTCCGCATCTGGGTTGCCCGGGTTGACGTCGGGATGGTACTTCCGGGCAAGCTTCCGGTACGCCTTCTTGATCTCCGCAGCAGTCGCCTTCCGGTCGATTCCCAGTACCTTGTAGTAATCCTTCGCCACGTCGTCCTCCCGCGCACAAATATGAGCAAGTTCTTATAAAATTTCAACCCCCCTCTACCAACCGGACGGATCCCCTTCCACAGCACCGGTTGAAAGACTCCCCACTCGAACCTCCCCCAAGGACGAGCGGAGCGATGTTCCGATTGGCACCGCAATGAACCCCGCCCCCTCGATCGTCCGCCCTCCCCAGCCGCAACGGCCTCACCCCACCTGGCACCCCACATCCCCACCCCACCCAGGGACGAGCGAAGCGACGTCCCGGCTGGCGCCTCGGAGAACCAGGCCCTTCACGATCGGGACTGTCCCCACAGCCACTACCTCCCCTGGCCCCAAACCACGCACCCCGACCTGGTGCCCCACTCACCCATCCACCCAGGGACAAGCGCAGCGATGTTCCGGCTGGCGCTCCAGAGAACCCGAGCCCTTCACGATCGGGACTGTCCCCATGCCGGAGCCCTCCGCCATCCAGCGATCGAGCGCCTACGAAGAACGGGCCGGCGGGGGGGGGCGGGGGCGGTCCGGGGACGGAGGCGAGGGCAATCCCCGGGCCGGCCGCCGGTTCGCCCCACGGCATGGCTTGACCAGCGGAGGGCCCGGGGCGGATACTGGCCGCTCGGAGGAACCATGGCGGAACTGACACGGAAGGAACTCGTGCTCGCGCTGATCGGTGCGTCTCCGGGGCGCGTCCGCCTTGCCGGCCTCGATCTTTCGGGACTCGATCTTTCGGGACTCGACCTGTCGGGCGTCACCTTGCGGGGCGCCAACCTGGAGGGATGCCGTCTCCACCACACCGACCTGTCGGGCGCCGATCTCGGCCGGGCCCGCCTTAGGCGAGCCGACCTGACCGGGGCGAACCTCCGCAAGGCATTCTTGCACCGGACCGATCTCTCTGGAGCGATCCTCTCGCAGGCCGTGCTCGGTGGGGCCCGCATGGAGGCGGCTGATCTGACGGGGGCCGACCTTCGTGGTGTCCTGCTCGAGGACGTCACACTCGTCTCGCCCGTCCTGCGGGAAGCCGATCTCCGGGGCGTGGATCTGACCCGTCTCGAGCTCTCGGGCGCTGATCTGACGGGCGCCCGGCTCGCGGGGTGCGACCTGCGCGGAATCGGCCTTTCGCGAGCCAGACTCCGCGGCGCCGACCTCTCCGGGATCGACGCGCGGGGCTGGGAGGAGCCAACCGAGATCACCGACGCCGACCTGACCGGGGCGAACCTCAGCGGGGCGAACCTCGAGGGCGCGTCACTCGTCGCCTCGGATCTCAGCGGAGCGACCCTCGACGGCGCACGGCTCGCCGGGACGGACCTCCACGCAGCCCGGTTGCCCGGGGCCTCCCTCGTCGGGGTACGCGGCCACACGGAGGGCTCGGACGTTCCACCACCCCCTGACGGCGTGGAACGGGAGGAGGGCGACTGGCCGCCCCCCCCGTCGTTCTCCCTCGCCGATCTCAGCGAGGCGGACCTCCGGGACGCCGAGCTCCCGGGCGTCGACCTTGGCGGTGCGCGGCTTGGCCGGGCCGACCTCTCCGGGGCCCGGATGCCCCGCGCCTACCTCGTTCAGGCGGACCTCCGGGGTGCGCGCATCGTCGAGACCGATCTCTCCGACGCCGACCTCGGGCTCTCGTTGCTGGATGGGGCCGACCTCTCCGGTGCGAACCTCGTCGGGGCGAGACTCTCGGGAGCGAGCCTTGGCGGTGCAACCCTCGACGGCGTCCTGGCGGACGATCCCGACCTGATGATCGCCATGGACGAGGAGCGCCCGGACAACGGTGGCCCGGTCTCCTGACTCCTCTCCCCCGCCGGTGACCGCTCTCCCGTCCGCTGGACCGGCGCGGCTACAATGGTTCTCGATGCGCCGAGACGTACCTGCAGGAGACGGAGCGTGACGATCATGGCTTCACGGAAGCGATGGATGATCCCGGCGGGGATCGGCACGCTGATCCTTGCGGCGGTCAACCTTCCGCTGCTGGCCCGGTACGTACCTGCGCTCCGGGAATCCGCCGAGTGGATCACGAGGACACCAAACCCTGTCTGGCTCGCCGTAGGAAACGGTGTGGCGATCGTTCTCCTCCTGCTCGGCATCGTCAGGATGGTCACCGGAGACTCGAAGGCTTCGGCCCTCGCCCGTTCCCTCGCACGCCACGGCGACCCCGCAGGGGCTGGTGACATCCTGCTTGCAGCGGGCAAGCCGAAGGCGGCGATCCGCTACTACACGAGGGCCCGGGCATGGGAACAGGCCGGCCGCGCCGCAGTCCAGGCGGGCCGGCTCGACCAGGCTGCGGAGCTGTTCCGCAGGGCAGGCGGTTCACGGATCGAGGAGGCGGCACGGCTCTACCGCCGGCTTGGCCGCCACGACGATTCGAGGGCCTGTGACGCCGAGTACGCCCGCTGGCTGGCCTCCCGGAACCGGATGACGGACGCCATCGAGGCATGGCTGCGCGCCGGGGAACCGGTCAAGGCTGCGAAGTCCGCACGGCTCGCCCTGGACGAAGGCCGCCTCAAGCCGAACCTCCGGTCGTTCGACGCCGCACGCAAGGCGGCCGAGCAGACCCGCGACACCACCCTGATGGCGGAGTTGCTGGAGCTCCAGGAGGACTGGGCCCGTGCCGCGATCACGTGGCGGGAGGCCGGTGATCACGAGCGTGCAGCGCGCTGTTTCCGCCTTGCTGGAAGGCTCGAGGACGCGGCCGACGAGGAGGAGGCCGCCGGCCGTCCCACCGAGGCCACCAGGCTCCGGATCAACCTGCTCCACAGGCTTCGCCAGAAGCTGGCGCCAGGGGTGACTGGGGACGGGGAAAGGTCCGAATGGCAGGAGGCGGTCCGGCAGAAGATCCGTGCGCTCGAGGCGAGGATCATTCCGGCGCTGGAGGAGTTGGGGCAACAGGAGAGTCTGATCACCGAGCTGACGGCAGCCGGACGCCTTGAGGAGGTGATCGAGCGACTGGTGGCCTCCGGCGATACCCGGCGGGCGGCTGAGGTGGCCTCGGAGATGGGCCGCCCGGGCCTTGCGGCCGAGCTCCACGAGAAGTCCGGCCGCTGGGGGGAGGCCAGCGACCTGTGGGAGCTCGCCGGTGATCTTGGGAAAGCCGCCAGGGCTGCCGAGTTCGCCGGTGAGGATGAACGGGCTCTCGCGCTCTACCGGACGGCGGGTGACATCTCGGGCCAGGCCCGCTGCATGGCGCGATCGGGCCGGCTCCAGGATGCCCTCGCCGTCCTCCACCGCGCCGAACGGTGGGAGGAGGCGGTACGGCTGTTGAAGGAGTTCCCGGGCCCGATCCCCGACATTCCGGACATCGTGCAGGACCTCGCGGAGATCCTCCGCGGGAAGGGCAAGCGGAAGGAGGCGATCGCCGTCCTCCAGCGCGCCGTGGTCGGCGTCGCTCTGACGCCCGAGCGGCTGGCGCCTCCCGTGCTGCTCGCCCGTCTGCTCCACGAGGAAGGCGAGGCGCAGGCCGCGCTGGAACAGCTCGACCGTGTGCTCGATTTCGACTACAGCTACCAGCCCGCCCACATGCTCCGGCAGAAGATCCTCGCCGAGGTCCCGGAGTACCGCCGGGCCATGACGGAACGCAGCCGGGCCGGGCAGCGGGCCGCCGAGTCCGGAAGCGCGGAGACGCGGTACGAAATCCTCGAGGAGGTCGGACGCGGGGGGATGGGTGTCGTATACCGGGCGCGAGACAGCCGGCTCGAGCGGGATGTGGCGATCAAGGTTCTCCGGACGACACGGCAGGAGGAGATCGTCCGGCTCGAACGGGAAGCCAAGGCGGCGGCGACGCTCAACCATCCCGGCATCGTGACGGTGTACGACTTCGAGCAGGGGTTCGGAGGCTACTTCATCGTGATGGAGTTCGCCGACGGCGACCCGCTGGACCACCTCCTCCGGTCGGACGTCCAGCGGATCCGGGACAACCTGCTCGACCTGATGATCCAGGCGGCCGATGCCGTCGCGTTCGCCCATAGCCACAACGTCATCCACCGCGACCTCAAGCCAGGCAACCTGATGCTGACCCGGGACAGCCGTGTCAAGATCCTGGACTTCGGGATCGCCGCACGGCTCGACCTGCAGACGGGACGGCAGGAACAGGTCTGTGGAACACCCTACTACATGGCCCCGGAGCAGATCCGCGGGGAGCCACCCACCCCGGCAACGGACGTCTACTCCCTCGGGGCGACCTTCTTCCACCTCGCGGCGGGCCGGCCGCCGTTCGTCAAGGGGAACATCATCCAAGGTCATCTGTCGGAGCCGGCTCCCGACCCCATGACCTTGAACCCCGACCTCCCTCTCCCCCTCGCCCGGATCATCCTCCGGTGTCTGGAGAAGGACCCTGCGGCCCGGTTCGCATCCGGGGCTGAGCTCCGGAACACGCTCCTCCAGGTCCGGGGCTGACCGGAGCTGCTATCATCCCGCCCGTGGAACGTGAGGGGAAGGGAGCTCCACCGAGGCAATGGATCTGAAGACGCTCTGGACGCGGCCGGAATCACGGTTCCTGATCCTCTTCCTGGCACTCCTGGGAGCGGGGTTCACACTGGTGGCGCTCAAGCCGGTCAACGACGCGTTCGTCGTGCCGTACACGGCGTTCATCGCCCGCGTCTCGGGACACGTTCTCGCCCTGTTCGGGGAGCAGATCACAGTTCATGGCTGCCAGCTGACCTCGCCACGGTTCGCCGTGACGATCTACAACGGGTGCAACGGGCTGATCACGAGCCTGATCTTCATCGCAGGGGTGCTCGCCTTCCCCGCCCGGCCCCTGGCCAAGGTGCTCGGGGCGATCGGGGGCCTGGTGACGATCCAGCTGATCAACCTGGTCCGGATCGTCTCCCTCTTCTACATCGGCGTCTTCCTCCCGAAGTATTTCAACCAGTCGCACATCTTCGTGTGGCAGTCGATCGTGATCCTCTCGGGCGTCGCCCTGTGGATCGCGTGGGCCCACCGGTATGCCGAGCCGAGAACGCGCCGCTCGTGATCCCCTGAGGAGCTTCCTCCTCAGACTGCCTCTGGGGCTGCTCGCGGGCATGTTGCTGTGGCTCGTGCTCCTCAGACCCGTCCTCGACGTGGCGACGGCGAAACTGGCCGAGACGTTGATCCGCGCGTTCGAGTACCCGCGGGTCACGCGCCTCGTGGTGAAGGACCACACGGCCGAGATCCGTCGGGCCGATTTCCGGTCGACGAGCAGGATCCCCACGGTGCCGCTGACCGAAATCCACTTCAACACCATCGTGCTCCTCGCCCTCTACCTCGCCCTTCCCCACCCGTTCCGGCGCCGGAACCTCGAACGTCTCTTCATGGCGTGGCTGACGCTCTTCATCTTCCAGTCGCTCAACCTGCTGTTCCACGTCAAGACGCTGTACGCCCTTGGCCTGGGCGAGTGGAGCCGTGTCCACTACTCGGACTTTTCGCGGAACCTGTGGGGGTTCTTGCAATACTTCTCGGACCTTCCCGGACGGTTCAGCTTCCCGTTCCTGTTCTGGCTCGCCTCCGACTGGGAACGGGTGTCGGCGTTGCTGATCCACCGGGAGCTGCCGGAGGCGAGTCGCGAGCCCCGGAAGACCCGAAGGAAGAAGCGGTGACCGGCCGCTCATGGAGGGCCCCGTGGGGATCGTGACGCTCGTCATTGTCGTGGCCGGGTGGCTCTTCTCGCTCTGCCTCCATGAGTACGCTCACGCCCGCGTGGCGTACGCGGGCGGCGATCACACCGTCCGCGAGAAGGGGTACCTGTCGTTCAACCCGCTCCGGTACGCGGATCCGGTGTACTCCATCGTCATGCCGATGATCTTTCTTCTGCTCGGAGGCATCGGCCTGCCCGGCGGCGCTGTCTACATCGAGACGTGGCGTCTCCGGAGCCCGCTGTGGCGGACGGCCGTCTCCCTCGCCGGCCCCGCCGCGAACCTGGTGACGATCCCAATCCTTGCCGTGACGATACGCATGCTGCCGCCCACGCTCGGCTGCCTCCGGCCCGGCCTCGCCTTCCTCGCCTGGCTCGAGGTGATGGCCGTGCTGTTCAACCTGCTTCCGGTTCCTCCCCTCGACGGGTACGGTGCCATACGGCCCCACCTCCCCCGCGCCCTCGCCACCCGGCTCGACCGCACGGGACGGTGGGCGATCTGGGGTCTCTTCGCCCTGCTCTGGTTCGTCGATCCCGTGAACGTCCTGTTCTGGAGGGCCGTCTCGGCCCTGGCGGGAGCGCTGGGCGTCCCCGCCGGCCTCGCCGCCGATGGGTACCACCTGCTGATGTCGGTGATCCGGCCCTGACCGGCTCCGCCGGACGGGGGTTCTTCAAGGCGATCCCTACCGCCGGCACGCCTCCGCCAGTGTGGTGACGAACGCCTGGACTGCGTCCGGCAGGTCCGGCGACTCACCGAGCCGGGCCACCCGTTCCACGATGGCGGACCCCACCACGACGCCGTCTGCGACGCGCGCCACCGTCTCGACCTGCCCCGGCGTCGAGATCCCGAACCCCACCGCGACCGGGAGGCTCGAGAGCTTCCGGACCGCCCGGATGGTCGGCTCCAGCTCACGGTCGAGAGCGGACCGTGCGCCCGTCACACCGGTCCGGGAGACCAGGTAGAGGAATCCGCGGCCGGCCTTCGCGGCAGCACGGACCCGCTCCTTCGTCGAGGTGGGCGCCACGAGCATGACCGGATCGAGGCCGGCGTTCAGGAGCGGCCGCCTGAACCGCCCGGACTCCTCCGAGGGGACGTCGGTAAACAATACGCCGTCCACGCCAGCCGCCGCCGCATCCGCCGCGAACCGGTCGATGCCCTGGCGCAGGACCGGATTGGCGTAAGTGAACAGGACGATGGGGATCGTCTCCCCGAGCCGGCGGATCTCCCGGACGGCCTCGAGGACACCGGCCAGGGTGGTCCCCGAGGCCAGCGCCCGCTCCGCGGCCGCCTGATTCGTCGGACCGTCGGCGATGGGATCGGTGAACGGCACACCGAGCTCCAGGACGTCCGCACCACCCCGCCGGAGGGCACGGGCGAGCTCCACGGTCCGGTCGAGGTCGGGGTCGCCCGCGGTGACGTAGGTGACCAGCGCGGCCCGGCGGGCCTTGCGCGCGGCGGTGAACGTCTCCTTGAGCCGGCTGCTCACGACGGCCTCCCCTCGATCCTGCGGACCTCGTCGAGGTCCTTGTCCCCCCGCCCGGAGAGGTTGATGACGATGTGGGCCTTCAGCGGCATGGCAGGCGCAACCTTGATGGCGTACGCCACGGCGTGGGCGCTCTCGAGCGCCGGCAGGATCCCCTCCGTCTCCGCCAGCACGTGGAACGCACCGAGCGCGTCGCGGTCGTCCACCTGCGTGTAGGTCACGCGTCCCGAATCCCTCCATGCCGCGTGCTCCGGACCGACCGCCGGGTAGTCGAGGCCCGCCGAGATCGAATGCGTCGGCAGGATGCCCCCGTCGCGATCCTGGAGCACCCAGGTACGGGTGCCGTGGAGAACACCGGGTGAGCCATCGCCACCGAACCGTGCAGCGTGCTCGCCCGGCGCCCTCCCCCGTCCTCCGGCCTCCACGCCGACGAGGCGGACCCGTTCGTGGGGGACGAACGCCGAGAAGATCCCTGCGGCGTTGGATCCCCCGCCAATGCAGGCCACCACGAGATCGGGGAGCCTGTGGGTCGCCTTGCGGAACTGTGCAAACGTCTCCCGGCCGATCACCGACTGGAAGTCCCGGACCATCATCGGGTACGGGTGCGGCCCGAGGACCGAGCCCAGCACGTAGTCGGTCGTCCGGACGTTGGTCACCCAGTCGCGGAGCGCCTCGTTGATGGCGTCCTTCAACGTCCGGGAGCCCGAGGCCACCGGGGCCACCTCCGCTCCCAGCAGCCGCATCCGGTACACGTTCAGCGCCTGCCGGCGCATGTCCTCCTCGCCCATGTAGACCCGGCACTCGAGCCCGAGGAGCGCGGCGGCCGTGGCCACGGCGACGCCGTGCTGGCCTGCGCCGGTCTCGGCGATGACGCGGGACTTGCCCATCTCGCGGGCGAGCAGCGCCTGGCCGAGGGCGTTGTTGAGCTTGTGGGCGCCCGTGTGACAGAGGTCCTCCCGCTTGAGCCAGATCTGGGCCCCGCCCAGCTCGGCCCCGAGCCGCCGCGCCCGGTAGAGCGGCGTCGGCCGGCCGACGTACGTCTCGAGGAGCTCGTTCAGCCGTTGCTGGAACACTCGGTCGCGCTGGGCGCGCCGGTACGCCTTCCGGAGCTCCTCCAGCGGCTGCATGAGGGTCTCGGGAACCCAGCTGCCGCCCCACTCGCCGAAGTATCCCCTCTCGTCCGGTCCGAGCCGCATCGTTCCTCCAGTCGAGCCCTCATTGTAGCCGGTCGAGGGCGGCCCCCCGCGCCGCCGCGACGAACGCCCGGACCTTTCCGGGATCCTTCCGTCCGGGCTCCGACTCGACGCCGGAGGAAACGTCCACGAGGAACGGCCGGGCCGTGCGGACCGCTTCGGCTACGTTCTCCGGATGGAGCCCGCCCGCGAGGCCGAAGAGAAGCCCCGCCGGACGGCCATCCAGCAGCGTCCAATCGAACCGCCGCCCCGTCCCTCCCCCGGAATCGAGCAACGGAAGGCACCCGGCCGCCACGAGCCGGGCCAACCCGTCCCATGCCACCACGCCCTCAACCCGGATCGCCCGCAGCGTGCCCGGACCGGCCCGGAGCGCCCAGGAGACCGGCTCCGTGCCGTGGAGCTGGACGAGATCGAGGCCGAGCCTGCGCCGGACCGACTCGACCTCCCCGAGCGCCGCTCCACGGAACACGCCGACCTTGAGCGCTCCCCGGATCTCCCGGATCCATCCGGCGTCTCCGGGATCCACGTACCGGGGCGTCCCCGGGACGAACACGAACCCGAGGAGGTCCGCACCGGCCTCCACCGCCGTCCGGGCATCACCGGAGCTCGTCAATCCGCAGATCTTGACCCGCACCATTGGAGGCTACCGCGGAGGCCCCAGACGCGCAACGGTGGGCGATCGTTCCCCATGTGCGCTAGAATCGAGACGTGAAGCTGAAGGAGGACCCCATGACCGATCGCACAGCAGTGGCGGCTTTCGTGATCGTGGCAGGCATCGCGGCGGCGGGCCTCGCCCAGACGACGGTGGTCGTCACCCCCGCCTCGCCCCACGGGTGGGCGCCCGCCAACGTGCGTCAGGACGCCTGGGTCGAGATCAACGATGTCCGGCCACGCAACGGCAACGGGTCCCTCGAGTTCGGCTTCGTCACCGTCACGCCAGGGCAGGACAAGGCGGACTACCAGCTCGTCTGGGACCCAACCGACCACCCCACGTGGACCCTCGGAAGCCTCGACACGCTGTCGTTCGAGTACATCCGGGACGCCACGTCCACCACCGCCCCGCACTTTGCCCCCGTTCTCAGGCTCTACTTCTACGAGGATGCTGGCACACCGGCGGACACGACCGATGACACCGTCGGCGTCCTGATCTGGGAGGAGGCATACCAGGCGGGGTTTAGCGGCACGATCCCGACCGATCAGTGGATCTCCCGCGACGTGGTGGATTCCGGGCGTTTCTGGATGTACGTCATCTCGGGTCCCGGCGGGACCGGCGTGGTCCAGAACTACGGACTGACCCTCGCCGACTGGGAGGCCAACACGGACCCCTCCACCGGCCAGCCGCCGGTCGGACAGCCCGGCGACCCCACACCGCCGGCCCTCGGGTCCGATACCTGGATCGTCGGCGTCAACACGGGTGTCGGATCCGGCTGGGGCGACACGTTCTCCGGCGCCGTGGACACCGTGACCATCGGGTTCGGTGGCGAGGCCACTCGGTACGACTTCGAGCCCGCACCGGCCGCGGAACCGGGGATTCCGGCCCTCAACGGAACGGGGATGGTCCTGCTGACCCTCACCCTGCTCCTGACCGGAGTCCTCGTCCTCCGCAGGAGCTGCTGAGAGCCGCGTCCGCCGTCCCGAGGCGCTCGGCTACCATGCCGGGCGGGAGGGTCCCATGCGCGACGTGATGCGGCCGATGGCCGTGGAGCAGTGGCTCGAGTGGCTCCGGGTTGAGGAACGAAAGGGAACGTTCTTCGGGATCGACAGGGGGCTGGTCTTCGAACCGTCCCCAGACGATCCGTTCCGCCTGCGGCGTCACGGCGCGGTGCTGGAGACGCCGGTCGGCGTCGCGGCGGGGCCGCACACACAGCTCGCGGGGAACATCGCCGCGGCGTGGCTGACCGGGGCCCGGTTCATCGAGCTCAAGACGGTCCAGATCCTCGACAGCCTCGAGATCCCCAGGCCGTGCATCGCCATGCCCGACGAGGGGTACAACTGCGAGTGGTCCCAGGAACTCCCCCTCGACGTCTCCTTCGGCGAGTACCTGACGGCCTGGCTGCTGATCCGCATCCTCCAGATGCGCCTCCGGGGCGAGCCCCCCGAGGAGCCGGGGTTCCTGTTCAACGCCAGCGTCGGGTACGACCTCGCCGGGGTGACGTCGGCCCCGGTCCAGCGGTTCCTGGACCGGATGGAGGACCCCCGCCGGGACGCCGCCCGGCTCTGGGAACGGGCCCGGCGGGTCGATCCCGCCGTGGACGAGATCGAGCCGCCCCGGCGGCTCGCCGCCAGCGTCACCCTCTCGACGATGCACGGGTGCCCGCCCGAGGAGATCGAGCGGATCGCGACGCACCTGATCGCGGACCGCGGCCTGGACACCGCCGTCAAACTCAACCCGACCCTGCTCGGCCCCGGGCGCGTCCGGGAGATCCTCACCCACCGGCTGGGGTTCCCGGTGACCGTGCCGGACGCGGCGTTCGAGCACGACCTCCGCTGGGACGAGGCCCTCGACCTCATCCGGTCGCTCTCCCGTGCCGCCGGCCGCGCCGGGGTCGCCTTCTCCGTCAAGCTGACCAACACGCTCGAGGTGGAGAACCCCTCGGCCGGCCTCCCCGAACCGACGCTCTACCTCTCCGGCCGGGCGCTCCACCCCGTGGCCGTCGCCCTGGCGGCAGCTCTGCAGGAGGCGTTCGACGGTGCCCTGGACATCTCGTTCTCCGGCGGGGCGGACGCATGGAACGTCCCCGATCTCGTGGCGGCGGGCCTTTCTCCAGTGACCGTTTGCTCCGACCTGCTCCGTCCCGGCGGGTACGGCCGCCTGGGCCAGTACCTCGAGGCGCTGGAGGCCCGGATGGCCTCGGCCGGCGCCCGGGAGATCGACGCCTTCGTCCGGCGGACGGCCGGTGTGGACGACGGCGTCCCCGTGGAGGCGGCGGCCCTCCAGAACCTCCTCTCGCTGGCCGGACGGGTTCTCGACGACCCGCGCTACCGGAAGGCGGCGGGACCGGCACGCACGATCAAGGGATCGCGGCCGCTGGGACCGTTCGACTGCGTCCACGCGCCGTGCGTCGAGTCGTGCGCCACGGAGCAGGAGATCCCGGCGTACATCGGCCGGATCGCCGCGGACGACCCCGGCGGCGCCCTGGGGATCATCCTCCGGACCAACCCGCTCCCCGCCGTGACG
>Ga0256835_1000212_pt1 | contig 46646 bp, 33 predicted proteins | sample PIR30metaG_FD_185972 | JGI IMG/M metagenome (GOLD analysis project Ga0256835, IMG submission 185972) | Hydrothermal vent microbial communities from East Pacific Rise, Pacific Ocean - PIR-30 | ecosystem: Environmental > Aquatic > Marine > Hydrothermal vents | place: Pacific Ocean: East Pacific...
CCCCGCCATGTTCGGATGCCCCGTGTGGACCTCCCGCTGGATCGGGTTGTCCACGGCGCCCAGCGCCGTGCCCGCGCCCATGTGGACCGGGCTGATGCAATAGATGAATACCGGAGATTTCACTTCGAACATCGGATCACCTCCTCGCAGTTTCCTGCGGATCGTTCGTCGTCTTCATGAGGAAGGCCGAGCTCATGCTCCGGACCCTTCCGGCCAACGGCCGAGGCGCACGGCGTTGAAGCCCTCGGCGCGCCGCTGTTTCCAGACCGTGCCCCATCCTGCACCGAGCTCCGACTCGATGAGCCGCCAGAGCTCGCCCACGTAGGCCTGCGGGTCTCCCCGGACCTCGTCGAAGCAGTAGACCGTTCCCGCGGGCACGGCCCGCTGAGCGGGTTTGGGCCGGTGTGCCGCCACGTCCCAGCCCGACACCACCTGCGCCCGCGGCACGGCGGCGGCGGCGAGACGGGCGGAGAGACCGTCCACCTCGATCCGAAGATCCTCCGGATCCATCCCGGGTGGGACCCAGCCGCCCGGGAAGATTCCCGGTGTCTCCAGGTAGAGCACGAAGGGCTCGCCGGGGGCCACCCCGGAACCCTCCGGGGCAGGACCGTCCCACTCCGCGATCTCCGCGCCCCGGCCATCACCACCGAGGCGAAGGAGCCCGTCCGACGGGATGGCCTCCTCCGAAACCCCTTCGATCCCCACCAGAAAGCCTGCACCCGGAGTCATGGCCACGGTGTCCGAGGAGTAGAGCTTCCCATCGGCTGCGGTGCGGCTCCCGTCGTCCAGGGCGATGCCGAGCCGGGGATCGAACCTCCAGAGCTGCGAGGCGTGGACGAGGGCCTCCGGCCCGGGTGTATCTCCATCCAGCCACACCCTGAATCCCTCGAGTGTCAGCCACCATCCCCTCTCGGGCTTCGCCGGAACGTCACGACGCAGGACCAGTGCCTGGGGCAGCGACGACGAGGTGCGGACCCCACCGGGCCAGGCCTCCGGGTGCAACCGGGTCACCTGGACCCCGCCACCGCTGGAAACACTCCCCGCGCCTCCGTCCCCGTTCCCCCGGGTCACCACGAGGTCTGCGGGAAGGGGAAGGACGGGCCTCCCCCGGGTGCTGTCGGCCGCCGGGGCGACCAGTCCCACGTGGGCGATCCGGAAGGAGCCGGGCTCCGCGGGGGTTCCCAGAACACTCTCGAGCCCCGCCGGCGGCGCCGCGGCCTCGGCGGTGAACCGGCCGAGGTCCACCCCGGCGTCCACCAGCATCCGGCTGCGGATCGCCCCGGCGAAGACAGAGGGCCACGGGGGCATCAGCGCCTCGGAATGGCCCGCGGCCTCCCCGAAGAGGTTGTTGCCCCGAAGGTAGAGCACATCGAGCGGGCGGATGATCCTCCAGACCGTCATGCCGCACCTCCCTTCCCGGCGGGGGCCTGTACGGTTTCAGCACTCGTCCCACCCCGCCTGGGAACGGCCCGCCCCTCCCGGGCCAGGAACTCCGCCACGGTCAGGAGGCCCGCCAGGTGCTCGGGGTGGCTGAACTCCGGCCCCCGCCGTGAAGCCTCCGAAAACGTGGCCTCCACCAGGTCTTCCGCGAGCCTGCCCGCCCACGGTTCACCGTCTTCGGTCCAGGTGACACCCTGCTGCCTGAACTGCCAGGCCATGGACCGGACGAGCATCTCCCGGTAGTCCGATGCATCCAACCCTCCGTCCCCCGGCCGCTGCGGGAGATCCCGGATCCAGGCGAGAATGTTGTAGGCCGCCCTGCGCGACACGTCCTCCGTGGCCAGGGTGTCGGTCAACGCGAAGAGACTCGCGATGGGGAGGGGGCCCCGCGGCCGGCTTTCCCCACCGTGCCCGCCAAAGCCGAAGCCGGCCGTGAAGTGCGTGGTTCCGCCGGCCCGCTTCATGAGCGCGATGGAAAAGGCGTTGCGCCCCCCATCGTTCTTGGCCCTCCATTCCGCAGCGCGGAGCTCCCGCAGCACCGACTGGAGCGGCGTCTGGTGGTGCGCGATGACCACACCCGCGGAGGCCGTGGCCCGACGGCCCATCATCCGGAGGAGCCTGCCGTTCCTGCCTCCGAGCAGGACGTGGCCGCCACCGATCCATGCCAGGCGTTCTCCGAGTTCGCCGTGGAGCTCCTCGACGGCCGTCGTGCCCTCGGGAACCGTACCGCTGTAGGCACACCGCAGTGTCAGGAGGCACGGCAGCACGTCGTCCACGGGGAGCATGGCCATCACGTCGTCGCCACCCGCGTACAGCACCTTGCCCGGGAACAGCTCCTCGACCACCCACGGCGCCGCGTGAAGCGAAAAACCATTGAGCGCCTCCGAAATCGCCTGGTGGCGGCCAGGGGATGGGGGGCGGCGCATGCCGAGGTACCGACCGAGCCGATCCTCCCCCTTCGCCATGTCCCGGAGCGCTCCCGCAACATCGGGATGGAACACGTTCTCGAAGGTGATCTGGAGATCGGGATCCGTCCCCGAGATCCAGGCGCCCATACGGTCGCCGTCGAACAGGATCATGGCGTAGTAGGTCTCGGGCCTGTTGCCAAGTGCCTCCTTGATTGCACTCTCGAGCCGTGAAAGCGCCGCACCGTCCCCGCTCTCACGGGCCGCATCGAGTGCCACAGGAATGCGTGCCGCGACCGCGGCCAGGTCATCCAGGCCCCCCGCCTTCGTGAGCTTCAGGTGGACCTTCTTGGGAAGGGCCGCCCTCTCTCGCTTCGTGAAAGGCTCCATCGCCTCGCGAATACCCCGGACGGCCTCGGCGTCCCCCGTACCGGCGTTCCGTTCACCAAGCCGAAGCAGGTCCCGCGCCAGCGCCATGGTGTGAGTGGAGACCACGTAGCGCGACAGCTTCTCCTTCTCCAGCTCTGGAACGTGCCGTGCGGCCCAACCCGCGAAGAGGTCGGGCCAGACTCGCTTGAGGGCGCACAGGGCGCACAGGTGCTCACCCTTCCGGGACCACGCCGGCCGCTTCGCGGCGACCTTCGTCCAGAGCGTCTCGCCGCGCTGACCGGCGGGCTCTCCCCCGTGGGCCTCGTCCCCGGGCCCCCGCAGCCACTCCCGCTCCCCGCAGAGGGAGCACCGGTACCCCTCCTCCCGGACCTGGTCGAACGGCCGCGCCGTCTTCGCCGCGGCCGCCACCCGGTCGAGGAGGTCGTAGAGCGCCGGGTAGAGCACGCCGGGGTTGGGAACGTAGACGAGGCCACGGCTCTCGATGGACTCCTCGAGCAGTTTCCACTGATCCGAGCTCAGGAAGCCGGGCCTGCCGTTTTTCGGGTAGAAGGTCCTCAGCGCCGCCTCGAGGCCGTCCACCGAGGTGATGGTGGTCTTCTTCCCATTGCGGGCCGCCGACTCGTCCCACGTGACCAGCGGGGCGAACGGCACCACAGCCCAGTGGACCTCGGGGAACCCCTCGAGCTGCCGTACGATCTGCTCCCGGGCGTCGCAGGCTGCCTCCCGGTCCTCGCCCGCCGCCTCCAGGAGGCGGTCGAGCACCTCCTCCGCCTGCTCCCGGACCCACGAGCGCACCGTCTCCTCCACCTCGCAGGCCACGTCCTCTGCTTCCGACGCGGGAACCAGCGCCACGAACCGGTTGGGGAGCGCCGCCACGAACAGCGGGTTGGCGTCGGAGGCCCGCCGCTTCCATTCGGGAGCCGTCAGGCGTTTCGATAGGGACTCGAGTCCGCGCTCCCCGGCGCCGCCTGCGTCCGGGAACACCACACCCTGCTCTTCCAGCCAAACGTCCACCACGGGAACGCCCCAGAGGCTCGGGAACAGCACGGCGTCCGGGCCGTACCGCTCGCAGACGACCTTCATCGCCTGCCAGGACAGGGTGGCGAGGAGGTGGGAGCCCGCCCAGAGGTCCGAGGTGGTCCGGGCCTGGGCGATGAACGACTGCACCGGTCCCAGCGAGACGGCCAGCAGCGCGGGGTTGCCCTCCGGGTCGCCCGCCATCGCCCCCGCGAACGCCGAGGCCAGGGAGAGGTGCTCCCAGATGGAATGGTCCGGGATCCGCGTGTCCGCGGGAAGGAGCCGCCACAGGTGCCCGAGGCCGAGACCGGGCGGCTCTGCTTCCGGGCCGAGGCGCCAGAAGCGGAGGAACGCCGTGCGCGGATCCGGTTCGCCCTCGATGAGTTTCCGGAGGCCCGCGAAGCTGGCCTGCACGATCTTTGGCGCCGTGTCCACGTAGGCGTCCCAGATCTGGTACACGCTGCCGTCAAGCGGGTGCTTCAGCACCGCCCCGTCCCGGCCCCAGAACCGGATGTCGAGGGCCTTCCTTTGCTCCGCCGTCATCTCGCCCGGCTTCGGCAGGGTGGGCCGGTCCGCCGCCGAGGCCCAGTGGTCGGCGAGGCGGGCGATGGTCTCCAGCTCGTCGGGAACCCCATCCTTGAACAGATTCCTTTTCAAGTCGGCGATGGAGGTGTCCTCCTCGTGGTCGGCGCGCATCAGGATCAGCGCCTTCTCGACAGGATCGTGCAGCCAGGCTGCAAGCTTGGCCTCCCAGAGACGATCATCGGAACACGTCATGGGCCCTCCCTTCACAGTGGACCGTGATTGGCAGTACGCTGCCTTGAGCTTCACCCGACCTCGTTTGGTTGTCAAGGGGTGTGCGGCGAACGTTCGTTTGTTGTGCAGCTCGCCCATGAGTCCACGAGATTCCGCCGCGTTGGCCATCCACCGGTGGGTTCCTCCGACGGACGAGGGAACGACACCGGTTGGGAGTGCGGATTCCTCTCCACAGGGACCATCGCCCGCATCCATCCTTGTTCGACCCGAGGCGAGACGGGCCGAAGCCCACGCCCCATCGGCTGAGCGGCCCGCGGAGGATCACGGTGAAACGGCCTCGACCGGCCAATGCACATTCATCCGTACCGATCCGATCATGCCGGACGGAGTGATGCCGCCCCGGGCAGCGATTCCTGCCATCTCTCGCGATGCCCGCGAATCTGGATGCCGCTGCCAGCTTTCTTGAAAGCAACGCAACGATCACTTCAGCATCCAGATCCCTGAACACCCGGCTTCTCCCTGGCGGGGCCTGGCTCCTCGCTCGCCCCCTCGACTCATCACAATCCGGCAGAACACGACCGCACATGAGACGAACGATAGGAGGCAGCGGGGCCCAGTACGTTCCGCTCGGCGAAATATCGCCTCGTGATCAAGAAGACGAACATCTGAAAGCAACATGGACTCGACCAACCGACACTCACATGAGACCTCGGTCTTGTTGCTTGACATGACACTGTTGCCACTTCTTGCAGAACAGACACCGGCCCCTTCTCCCTTCGTTCGCATTCACGGAAATGGAGAAAGTCAGACCGTACCGAGGATCCACAACCAGCCGAGGGCGAGGAGGCAGAGCGCCGCGGTCAATGGCACGCCGATCCGGGCGTGCTCCCGCCAGCCGATGGCGATCCCGGAGCCGGCCGCGGCGGAGGCGACGATCATGTTGGCGATGCTCCCCACCAGGAGCAGGTTCCCGGCGAAGGTGCTGACCAGCGCCAGCAGGACCGCCTGCCCGCTTGCGTGGATCGCGGGAAGCAGCAGCATCACCGCGGGGACGTTGGAGAACAGGTTCGAGCCGGCCAGGGTGACCACCGCGAGGCCGAGCGGCGAGCCCAGCGGCACCCCCCACGCCTCCACCGCGGCCAGCCCGCGGGCGGCGAGCCCTGTTCCCGTCAGCGTCTCCGTCACGACGAACAGACCGAAGAACAGGAGCAGGAGGTTCCAGTCCACGAGCTGGAGCAGCCGGCGGGAGGTGATCTCCCGGTTGACCAGGAGCAGCGCCCCCGCGCCCAGGGCCACCACGGCCCGGTCGGGACGGCCCGCCAGGAACAGGACCACGATGGCCGCCAGCACCACGAGGCCCTTCCCCGTGTGCCAGCGGTCCAGTTCCGGGAGCGGGCCGGTGGCCGGACGCCACGTGGAGGGGTCCCGCTCGAGCCGCCCCCTCCAGGCCAGCCAGACGGCCCCCCAGACCAGCGCCAGCCCCACCAGCGCCGGGACGCCGCCGTCGAGCAGGTACCGGGCGAAGTCCAGCTCCATCCGTTCGCCCACGAGGATGTTCTGGGGGTTCCCGATCAGGGTGGCCGCCGATCCCGTGTTGGCGGCGAACGCCAGCGCCAGCAGGTACGGCACGGGTTCCAGACGCCGCCGGTGGGCCACCTCGAGCACCACCGGCGCCATGGCAAGGCAGACGATATCGTTGGACAGGAGCGCCGACAGCAGCCCCGCCGCCGCCACGAGGAGCCCGAGCAGCCCGGCCGGGCCGAGCGCCTCCCCGCCGAGGCGGCGCGTCACCGCGGTGTAGAACCCCCCGAGGCGTAGCTGGGCCGAGACGAGCATCAGCCCGAAGAGAAGCGCCATGGTCCCCACGTCCACCGCGGACCACGCCCCGGCCGGTGTCACGACGCCCCCGACCACCAGGACGATGGCCCCGACCACCGCCATGCCGGTCCGGTCGAGGGCCAGCCCCGGGATGCTCCCCAGCAGCATCCCGAGGTACACCACGACGAACACGCCCACCACGAGTGCCGTCACCGCCGGTCCTCCGCGCCAAGGATAGCTCGGCTGGCCGCGCCTGGCGGGAATGCCCAACCACGGTTGAGCGTATACTCAACCAACGGCGCCCGGCACCACCGGGCAGCGGAGGCTCCGATGAACGACCACGACATACGCCACGCCCCAGCAGTGCCGCCCCCTTCGTGCGGCTGCGACGGCTGCGCTGTGGCGGTCCCGGACGATCCGCCGGTGCGCCGTTTCCGGATCGCCGGAATGGACTGCGCCGAGGAGGTCGAGGCGCTCCGGCGGGCCCTGGGGCCGCTGGCCGGCGGAGCCGGCCGTCTGGAGTTCGACCTTCTCGAGGGCACCATGGCGGTACACGCCGATGAGGGGGAGCTCTCCGACCGGGCGATCCTCCGGGCCGTCGCCTCGGCGGGCCTCGATGCCGTCCCGGTGGAAGCCTCCCTCACGCCGCCGGGACCCGGAACGGCCTCCCTCCGGAAGACGGCGCCCGTCCTCGCGAGCGGCGCGGGCATCGCCGCCGCGGTGGCGGTGGACGCCGTCCTCCGCGGAAGTCTCGCCGAGGCCGTCGGCCTGGTCCACGGAGCGGGCGGCCCGGTCCCGCCCGCCGTCGCCCTGTACGCCGCGGCCATCGCCGCCGGGGCCGCACCGTTCGTCCCCCGGGCCGTCGCCGCCGTCCGCCGCCTCCGTCCGGACATGAACCTCCTGATGACCGTCGCCGTGGCCGGCGCCGCCCTGCTCGGCCAGTGGCTCGAGGGGGCCGCCGTCGCCTTCCTGTTCGCCCTCTCCCTCCTCCTCGAGTCGTGGAGCGTCGCCCGCGCCCGCCGGGCCGTGCGCGCCCTGATGACGCTGACCCCGCCGACGGCCCGCGTGCTCCGTGGCGGTGGGGGCACGGTGGTCCCGGCGGAATCCGTCGAGCCCGGGGAGCGGATCGTGGTCCTGGCGGGCGAGCGCGTCCCCCTGGACGGGGAGGTCGTGGAGGGGGCGAGCCTCGTGGACGCCTCCGCCGTCACCGGGGAGTCGCGCCCCGCATCCGCGGAGGCCGGCGACGCCGTCCCTGCCGGGAGCGTCCTCCTCGACGGGACCCTGACCCTCAAGGTCCTGCGGCCCGCCTCGGACACGCTCCTCGCCCGGATGGTGCGGCGCGTGGCGGAGGCCTCCCGGCGCCGCGCCCGGGTGGAACGGTGGATCGACCGGTTCGCCCGCGTCTACACCCCGGCGATCCTCGCCCTGGCGGTCCTGACGGCCGCCGTACCGCCACTCGCCGGTCTGGGGGAAGCGGCCCCGTGGTTCTACCATGCGCTGGTCCTCCTCGTGATCGGCTGCCCGTGCGCGCTGGTCATCGCGACACCGGTGGCCGTGGTGGCGGCGCTTGCGACGGCCGCGCGCCACGGCGTCCTGCTCAAGGGCGGGGACGTGGTGGAGGTGCCCGCGGCGCTCGTCGCCGTGGCGCTGGACAAGACCGGCACGGTGACCACCGGCCGCCCGCGGGTCACCGCCGTGGAGGCGGCCGCCGGGCACTCGCCGGAGGAGGTCCTCGCCGTGGCGGCGGCGCTGGAGCGGTGGAGCACCCACCCGCTGGGCGAGGCGGTCGTGCGGGCGGCCACCGAACGCGGTGTGGAGCTCCCGGCTGCGGAGGCCGTCCGCGTGCTGCCGGGCCGCGGCGTGGAGGGGACCGTGGGCGGCCGGCCGGCGTGGCTCGGCTCCGCCCGTCTGCTCGCCGAACGCGGCCTGGGCTCCCCATGGCTCGACGCCACGCTCCCCCGGGTCGCGCAGGGGGGGCGGACCGTCGTGGCCGTCGGGCGGGAGGACCACGTCTGCGGCATCCTGGCGCTCTCCGACGAGCCCAGGCCCGGGGCCGTGGAGGCCGTCCGGGAGCTCCGCCGGGCCGGGATCCGCCGGATCGCCCTGCTGACGGGCGACGGACCGGAGACGGCCCGGGCGGTCGGCCGCGCCGTCGGGATCGACGAGGTCCACGCCGGGCTCCTCCCGGAGGACAAGGCGCGCCTCGTCGAGGAGCTGGCCGCGGAGGGTCCGGTGGCGTTCGTCGGCGACGGGATCAACGACGCCGCCGCCCTCGCCGTGGCCGACCTCGGGATCGCCATGGGGGCGGGGACCGACGTCGCCCTGGAGAGCGCCCACGCCGCCCTGATGACGGGAGAGCTGCGGCGCGTTCCGTGGCTGGTCCGCCTCTCCCGGCGCACCCTGCGGATCATCCGGGCGAACATCGCCTTCGCGCTCGGGCTCAAGGCGCTGTTCGTCGTCCTGACCGTCGCGGGGCACGCCACGCTCTGGGCGGCCATCGCCGCGGACACGGGCGCCTCGCTCCTCGTCATCGCCAACGCCCTGCGGCTGCTGAACCACCCCGCTCCGGTACACTCGTTCAGGGCGAGCGGATGGTCACCTTCCTCGGCACCGCGGCCCCGGGCGTGATCACCCGGATCATTGGGCTGATCCCGGCCTCCATCGGCGTGGAGATGCTGACCGAGGAGATCCAGGCCGCGTTCCACCTGACCGCCTGAGCCCCTTGACCCTTCTCCGGTATCCCAGAAAGGGCGCACGACGAACCCCGGTTCCAACGCACACCTTGGACAGCCTCGTGCGCGTACGACGATTCACCCGGTCCCCTGCGCGCCAGGGGATGCTTCGCGATGGCGTCCCCAGCGTCTTCGATGCGAGTGCGGTTCCGGAGTTTCGTGAGGTTCCCGTCAACGCGCGAGCAGCGCGGCGACGTCGGCGGCGGCGATGGTGCCGTCGCCGTCCATGTCGTAGTCCGGGCCGCCGCGGTGACTGCCCCCCGCCGCGTCGGCGGCGGCGGTCCCGTCCAGGTCGAAGATCTCCGCCACCTCGTCGAGCACCGAACCGGGGCCGGGGAGCTCGCTCCCGTCCGCGGCCGACGCGCACCCCGGGTCGAACGGGAAGTCGGCCAGCCCGTCCCCATCGTTGTCCTTTCCGTCGGCGCACGGAACCGGCGTGCGGTCGAGCCCGCCGACGGGGGTCAGCGGGACGTCGAAGACGTTCGGGTGGGCGGCAATCACCGGCGTGTACCCGTTCCGCATCAGCCGCCCGACCCGTTCGGCGAACGCCGGATCGTCTCCGGCGCCGAGGTAGACGGCGATCTCCGCCCCCGGGTTGAGGTAGGCGGGGAGCAGGGCCGGCTCCTCGATGGGGGTGCCCGCCCACGGTCCAGCGCTCCACGGATTCTCCGGCTGGAGAAAGATCGCCGAGCGGGTGTGGAGCCAGTCGGTGACGGAGCCCTCGCTCCAGAGCTCGATGCCGGGCGCACGCTCGGCGAGGTGCGCCAGCCAGCCGAGCTGGTCCGCCCGCGCCATGTTGGGGAAGGCATCGAGGCCCAGCATCACGGCGCCCCGCGCCACGGCCAGGGACAGCTCGTTGTCCGCGAACGCCACGTGGTCGGGGTTCGCGGGGTCCAGGGGCACCACGGCGTCGGGGTTCCACGCCATCGGCTGCGGAACCTGCCCGGCCCGCCCCCACCAGAACCCCAGCTCGATCCCGGCGTCGGCGAAGGCGCCCAGCGCGTCGAGGGAGCCCTGCATCGCCGGGAGCAGGTCGCTCATGAACTGGTGGGGGAAGTTCGTCCCGCAGGAGGGGTGCGCCCCGGGGATCACCTGGTCGTCCGGGCACCGCCAGAACTGGCCGGAGAACGTCCACATCATGGCCCGCTCGAACCCGGCCTCCTGAAGCCGCTGGATCCAGGTGGAGACGAACCCCCTGCCGCCGTGGTCGGGGTTGGGGCCGTCGAGGCCGTACCGGTCGGTCCGCAGGTACCAGTTGGACCCGCGCAGGTTCCAGGCGACGACCGTGTCGGTGTCCGGATCGCTGCCGTCCGACGGGCAGGCGCCGTCCGCGAGGCACGCCTGGTACTGCTCCCACGCCACGGTGTCGTAGGAGAGGCTGACGCCGCTGACCGGCCGGGTGTCCCTCGGCACCACCGCCGCCTGGCCGCCGTAGAGCCCGTCGAACCAGGCTCTGTACGGAAAGAGGGTCACGAGCCAGTTCCGGGGCGCGGCGAACCGGAGCGAGGCCGTCACCGTCACGGTCGCCCCGGCGGGGATCGTGGCCCCGCGCCGCCCGAGGTCGTAGACGTGGCACCAGTGCCCGTCCGGAAGCAGCTCCACGAACATCTCCGGCCGCAGGCCGTCCTCCGTGCCGTGGACCAGGAGCGCCGAGCCCGCCGTGAACTCTCCGTCGCCCGCCACGATCACCGGAGCATAGATCCTCGGGTACGGCATCGCCACCAGGCCGTTGACCTCGAAGGTGCCGTACCCCTGGAACTGGCCGTTCCCGTCGAGGAAGCCATCCTCACCGAGCGACCGCCGGTGAAGGTACTGGTGTGTCGCCGTGGAGAGGATCTCGAGCGAGTCCGTCACCTCGTGGGCCGCGTAGCGAAGCCCCTCGATCCGGAGCTCCGGAAGAGGCTGCTCCGATCCCGAGGGGTTGAAGATCGTCCATGCGACGTCCACGCCGCCGGACCGCTCGTCGATGGTCCAGGTACAGTCCAGCGCCCCCCCGCTGCGGTCCCCGACGAACCGCTCGCCGCCGAACGGCTCCCGGAGCACGGTGCCGTCGGACCGGGTGGCGGTGAACGTCGGCACGCCGCCCGAACCCGTCTCCACGGTCACGGTGATCTCGCGGCCGTTGCGGTACAGCAGGTTCGAGTCGGAGGCCATGGCTTCGAACTCGTAGACCACCTCGGCGTCCGCAGCGTCGCCGAAATCGCTCTTGAACATCACCCGCCGTCCGTCCGGCGATGGCACCGGCATGGGCGACTTGAGGTAGCTCGCCGCCGAGCTCATGTGGTGGCCGAACAGCTCCACGGTTCCGCTGCCGTCGAGCTTCACCGCCACGACCAGGCCGTGGCGGGAGGGGTCGGTGCTGACGTAGGCCCATCCGGGCCGAAGGATGTTCCGGCACGACAGGTGGGCGTCGCCCACCCCGAAGTCCGGGTGGGTCTGGATCACGGTCACCGAGCCGTCGTCCAGGCCGTAGGCGTTGATCGTCCCGTCGTCGCCCCAGAACTGGACGTACACCTCGTCGCCCGACGGCGTGAACCCCAGATCGCCGTGGTTGCCGTACCGGACGAGCCGGCGGACCATGGACAGATCCGAGGGATCGTACGCCTCCACACCGTAGTGCCCGTCGAACGGCTCCACGTCCCACGGCGGACCCGAGACCCACGACATCACCACGTACCGGCCGGACTGGGAGACGGACACCCAGTCCACGTGCTCGGGCATCTCCCCACCACCTCCCCACGCCCCGGGGAACCGGCGCCGCGCCACCTCCGCCTGCGCCTGGAGGTCCCAGACCACCACGTCCAGATCCTCGCCGCTCTTGCCGACGAACGCCACGAGGTGGTCGTGGATGTCGATGTTGCCCTCGCCGGGGCCGAGCTTCACCAGCTCGTACCCTCCAATGGAGCCCAGGACCTGCCGCTCGCCCGTGGAGACCCGGTACGTCTGGATCGTGCCATCGGCGCGGAAGCTGTAGAGCAGGTCGGGGTCCGTGTTGGACCAGTACGTCGGGTACAGGTCGCCCGGGAGCTCCCGGAGCACCCGGTGGGTCACCGCGTCGAAGACCGCCACGGTGTAGAACCGGTACAGGCTCTGGTCGATGTTCCACGGCTGGGCCTTGGAGTACTCGTGGTGCGGGTACCAGTCCCAGTCCGGCTCGTACCGGGTGATCCGCCGCACTGCCGTCAGCGTGGTCGGGTCCTCCCATATAAACAGGTACCCCGGAAGCGCCGCTCCGGGAGCGTCCGGCGGATCGTACGCCACGTCCTCCGGATATCCCGCTCGTGGCCCGACCCACGCCGGCGGAGCCTCCGCCCAGACGACCTGCAAAGGAGACAACACCACAAACAGGAGCACCACAACAATCTGACGGGAACGATTCCTCATTGCAGACATCGTACAGCAACCCGGGTCCGGGGCTCGTGAGCAGAATCACTACCCTACTAAATGGGGACACTCCCTATATCTTGACATCATCCGATTTCCGGCCCATCCTTGATGGTGGACCTTCCACACGTCCGAAAGGAGCGCACCATGGCTCGTCTGGCCCGTCTGAAGTTCACTGGCGTGGACACCTGGTACCACCTCACCTGCCGGATCGCCGGCCACGAGGGGGAATACCCTCTCGCCGACCCACTGCGCCGGCGCCAGCTCATCAACACAATCCGCCACTACGCCTCGATCTACTTCTGCCGTGTCGCCGCCTTCTGTATCATGGGCAACCACTACCACCTGGTCCTCCAGTTCGAAGCCGAGCGCGAAGTACCCCGCAAGAAGCTGGAGGCCAGAGCCAAGGTCATGTACCCCGGAGGCCTGATGAGGCAGCGTCTGGCCACATGGTCTGATGCGGACTGGGAACGCTACCGGAAACGCCTTTTTGACGTGTCCGAGTTCATGCGGAACGTACAGATGGCCTACGCCCGCTGGTACAACATGACGTACAGGCGGAAAGGACGTTTCTGGGGTGACCGGTTCCATTCCGTGGTATTGGGGGACGACCGGGCGCTGCTGGATTGCATCCTGTACGTGGAACTGAACCCTGTTCGTGCAGGAATCGTCGAGCGTCCCGAGGCATGGGATGGGGCATCGATGCACCACCGAGAGGCCGCAGCAGACAAGTGGCTCGTGCCGATCGAGAAACTCTTACCCCACAACAGCCGCGAGGCCGCCATGGTGGAGTTCCGGCAGTTGCTGTACCACCGGGGTGCGGTGCCGACAAAGGCGGGACAGGCCAGAATATCTCAGGAGCTCCTGAAACAGGAGGCGGCGCGCGGATATCAAAGCCAGGGGATGTTCCTGCGGCGGCTCCGGTTCTTCACAGACGGCGTTGTGATTGGAACGGAGGCGTTCGTGCGGGCACAGATCGGCATCCTACGCGGGAAGGGGTGGTACCGGAGGCGAAAGAACCCGGTCCGGCAGCTCGACGGGAACCTGCACTCCCTACGGGAGCAACGGAGCAACGCCATCAACCTCTGAACAGCGCCGACCGTGCATGGCGGAGCGGAGAGGACAGGCGTGGTGGGAAAGGTGTGTCGCGGGACAGCGCAATGCCCACGAGCAGGCGCTCCAGGCGTGAGGATTGGGGAACTCTGGCAGATCAGGGAAGCTGAGGGGGATGCTGGAGCTGTCGATGGCGGGAGGGAGATGGGGACGGAAGAGAAGAGCAGTGTCCCCTATATTGGAATGGGATCGGAATCGGATCGGTTTTCGGAGCATGGACACCGACCGCCCGAACCGTCTTGCTGGCCAGGCGAGCCCTTACCTGCGGCGCCACGGGGGCCACCCGGTCGACTGGTACCCGTGGGGCGACGAGGCGTTCGAGCTCGCAAGGCGCCTCGACCGCCCGGTCTTCGTCTCCGTCGGGTACGCCGCCTGCCACTGGTGCCACGTCATGGAGGCGCTCTGCTTCCGGGACGCCGAGGTCGCCGCTCTGATGAACACGGCGTTTGTCAACGTCAAGGTCGACCGGGAGGAGCGGCCCGACGTCGACGAGCTCCTGATGACTGCCTGCACCCTGCTGACCGGTTCGGGCGGATGGCCGCTCAGTGTCGTCATGACTCCCGACCGGTCGCCGTTTTGGGCGGGGACCTTCCTCCCGAAGCGCGGGCGGTCCGGCCGCCCGGGCATGATGGAGCTCGTCCCGCGGATCGCCGCCCTCTGGCGTGACGACCGCCGGCGGCTCCTGGGCGCCGCCCACGAGATCACGGCGCACCTCGCGGCGATCCACACCGTCCCCTCACCGGAACTCCCGGACCCCGGAGCCGCCGACGCGGCGTTCTCTCGCCTCCGTTCCTCGTTCGATCCCGACCACGGCGGGTTCGGGGGCGCGCCGAAGTTCCCCGCCCTCCACCAGGTCCTGTTCCTCCTCGGGTACCCCGGGGGCGCATCGGGCGACGAGGCGGTGGCCATGGCCACGCGAACCCTGGACGGAATCCTCGATGGCGGAATCCACGACCAGCTCGGCCACGGGATCCACCGGTACGCGACGGACGTCCGGTGGCTCGTCCCCCACTGGGAGAAGATGCTCCCGGATCAGGCGATGCTGCTCCTCGCGCTGGCGGAGGCGTTCGCCGTGGTCGGACAGGAACGGTACCGGACGGCCGCACTGGACACGGCCGGTTTCCTCGAACGATGTCTCGCCGGTCCCGAGGAGCTCTTTCGCGCCGCCGTGGACGCCGACGGCGAGGGCGGTGAGGGCCGCTACTACCTCTGGACGGCAAAGGAGATCCGTTCCGCACTGCCGCCCGAGGAGGCCCGGGTGGCGTTCGCCGTGTGGGGGATCGAGGAGGACGGAAACCACGGAAGACCGCCGGCCGGGGAGCGCGACGGGACCAACGTCCTCCACGTCGCTGGAACGCCGGATTCCGTGGCCGGAGAGCTGGGGATACCCCGGTCCCGCGTGATCGAGCTCCTCGAGAACGCCCGCGAGCTCCTGCTCGAGATCCGGGAACGGCGTCCCCGCCCGCCCGTCGACGGGTCGCTCCTGACGGACTGGAACGCACTGGCCGCGGCCGGGCTGACCCGCGTCGGGAGGCTCCTTGGGGAGCCCCGCCTCGTGGAACGGGCGCGCGCCGTTGAGGCGGCGATCTGGACCCGCATGGAGACGCCCTCGGGCGAGCTCCTCCACCGCCCCGCACGGGACGGCGCACCCGTACCGGCCCTTCTCGACGACCACGTGTTCCTGGCGTGGGCCGAGCTCGAGCTGTACGCGGTAACCTTCGACCCGCGCCACATCGAACGGGCCATCGGGCTGGCAGATACGATCGAAAATCGGTTCTCGAGCGGGACGGACGGCGCGTTTTTCCGGACTCCCGGAGATACCGTGGGACTCGGCATCCGCACTGTCCCCCTGGCCGACACGGACCTTCCCTCCCCCAACGCCGTCATGGTACTCGTCCTCGTCAGGCTGGCCCGCCTGACCGGCGAGGACCGGTACGAGCGCCGGGCGGAGGCGCTTCTCCGGGCTGCGGCCGGAGCCGTGGCGCGTCACCCCACGCGCCACCTGTTTCTCCTCCACGCGGAGAACCTCGCACGGCGGCCAGGGACGGAGGTCGTCGTGGTCGGACCGCGGCACGATCCTGCGACCGGGGCACTGCTCCTTGCAGCCCGGGATGCCGGAAGGGACGCTGCGATCCTCCTCGTCGAACCCTCCGTCGACGATCCTATCCGCCGACTCGCACCGTTCACCGCAGCGATGGGGATGGCCTGCGGTCTGCCCACCGCCCACGTGTGCCGCGACCGCACCTGCTTCCCGCCCGTCACCGATCCAGGCGCGCTGCACGATCTCCTCGGCCGGGCCTGACGGACTCCCGCCGCGCCACCCTCCTACCGCCCCCTCCGCCGCTGCTGAAGCGTGTGGCGGACGATGCGGAGCGCCCCCTCGATCCGGGAGATCCTCCGGTTCCGCTGCTGAAGCGCCTGGATGTCGGCCAGGTCGACCTGATCGCCCCGGATCTCCCTGAGTCTCCGTTCGAGCTCGGCCTGGAGCGTCTGGAGCTCCGCCGGCGTGAACCGCTTCAGCGAGACGGCCGAGACCAGCGTGAACCCCTCCGTGATCTGCCGGACCATGGCGGGAGCAGACCCCCCGACGAAATGACTCATCGCGCCTCCTCCTCGGCGAGCACCCCCGCCCTGAGCACCACCAGCCGGTCGGCCCGAGACGCCAGCTCGCGGTCCGACGTGATCCACAGCGCCGTCCGGCCCACCGACGCACGGACCACGGCCCGCCGCCAGATTTCCCCGGTCACCGTGTTGACCCACGGCTCGGGGTCGACGACGAGGACGATCCGGTACGGCGAGACCAGGACCCGCGCCGCCAGGAGGAGCATCCGGTGCACCGTCCGGAGCGTCTCCCCGGCCCCCCCACGTTCGAGCGCCGCCGTCACCTCGTCGAGAGCGCACGCCTCCACCGCCGCCGTCATCTGGGTCTCCCCGACCGGGCCGGGGCACAGGGCGGCGATGTTCTCCTCGAGCCCGCCGGGGACGAACGGCTCTCCGGGGGCGATCGCCGCGACGAGCCGCTCCCCGGGTCCGACACGCTCGCCGTCGATCCGGACCTCCCCGGCCGCCGGAGGGCGGCGCCCCAGGACGGCCTCCACGAGCGACGCCGCCGCGGAGACCCGGTCGAGCAGCAACGCCACGGACTGGCCCGGCTCCACCACGAGGTCCACCGGCCGGGCCGCCGGCAGACCCGACGGCGTGGCGCCGACGAACCCGTCGAGCTCGAGCCGGCCCCGGACCTCGCGGGAGGGCGGCCCGAGCGACGGAGCCTGCCGCCGCACCCGGTCGGCGGCCAGCCAGAGCGCCAGGCGGCGGACCGCGACCAGCGCCACGGTGGCGCCCAGCCAGCCCGCCGGGACCGCGAGCTGCCCGGGAACGGCCGCCAGCAGGATGCCCCACCCTCCGGCGGCCAGGGCGTCCGCGGGGTGGAGGCCGCGGTCCCTGCCCCGGAGGACGAGGCGCAGGGCGGCACACGTCACGGCGAGAGCGCTCCACAACCCCGCCGCGGCCGCCGGGAGGAACGCCCACGCCGCGGCGAGCCCCGACACGGCCTCCAGCGCACCGCCCCACGGGTCGCTGCCCGCCCGGGGCCGGAGCACGGGGGCGACGAGCACGGCGAACGCCACCAGCACCGGCACGGCCTCGGGAACCCGCAACGCCACCCACGGCGCCGCCGCCATGGCCACGGCGGCGGCCCAACCGCCCACGGACCGCCAGGGAACCGTCATCGTGGGGCCATCATACCGCGGCTCCCCCGCGCCCCGGATCCGGGTGTGGCAGAATGGGACCCGTTCCACGGCGGCGCGCCGCAGACGGAGGGTGGATGGTCTCGTTCGACGATCTCGACCTGTACCGGTTCGATTCGCAACTCGACGAGGAGCAGCGCATGGTGCGGGACACCGTGCGCCGCTGGGTCGCGGACCGGGTCCTCCCACGGATCGAGTCCTGGGCGTGGGAGGGAACCTTCCCCAGGCACCTCGTCCCCGAGATGGGCGAGCTCGGGTTCCTGGGCGCGTCGTTCACCGAGTACGGCCTGCCCGGCCTGGACGCCGTGGCGTACGGGCTGATCAACCGCGAGCTCGAACGGGGCGACTCGGGCCTGCGCTCCTTCGCCTCCGTCCAGTCGGCGCTGGTCATGTACCCGATCCTCCGCTGGGGTTCCCAGGACCAGAAGGACCGGTGGATCCCGGCGCTGGGGCGGGGGACGGCCATCGGGTGCTACGGCCTGACGGAACCGGACTTCGGCTCGAACCCGGGGGGAATGCGGACCCGGGCGGTTCCCGACGGGGACGGCTGGATCCTCGACGGCGAGAAGGCGTGGATCACCAACGGCGGCATCGCGGACGTGGCGGTGGTCTGGGCGCGGACACCGGACGGGATCCGCGGGTTCGTCGTGGAACGCGGGACGCCCGGCTTCTCCACAGTGGACCACCATGGGAAGTATTCCCTGCGCGCCTCGGTGACCTCGCAACTCGTGTTCGAGGAGTGCCGTCTTCCGGGCGATGCCATCCTGCCCGGAACCACCGGGCTGAAGAACCCGCTCATGTGCCTGACCCAGGCGCGGTACGGGATCGCGTGGGGGGCGCTGGGGTCGGCCATGGCGACGTTCGAGGCGGCGCTGGAGTACGCGAGGACGCGGATCCAGTTCGGCGGCAGGCCCATCGGGGCGCACCAGCTCGTCCAGGAGAAGCTCGTCTGGATGTACAACGAAATCGTCAAGGGGCACCTGCTCGTGCTCCAGCTCGCCCGAATGAAGGACGAGGGCACCATGACGCACCAGGCGGTCTCCCTGGCCAAGCGGAACAACGTGTGGGTGGCCCGGGAGTGCGCGCGGCTGGCGCGGGAGATCCACGGCGCCAACGGGATCGTCAACGAGTACCCGGTCATGCGCCACCTGATGAACATCGAGTCGGTCTACACCTACGAGGGGACCCACGACATCCACACCCTGGTCGTGGGCCAGTACCTGACGGGCATCCCCGCCTTCGATCCGCCGGCGGAGGGCTGAACGGTGGCGTTCCGGGGCCGGGCTTCGCGCGACGTCGCCGGCCTCCTCCTGCTCGTGCTCCTTCTCGTCGCCGTGGGAACCCTCGTCCTCGCGGCGGGCCGGGATCCGTGGGACCCCGACGAGACACGGTACCTCCAGATCACCCGGGAGATGCTGGACCGGGAAAATCCGTTCCTCCTGACGTTCGACGGCGAGCCGTACAGCGACAAGCCGCCGCTCTATTTCTGGGCCATGGCGCCGCTCGTCGCCGTTCTCGGTCCGACGTCGGCCCTCGCCGGGATGCTGCCGGCGCTCCTCGCCTTTCTCCTCCTGCCGGTCGCCGTGGCGCGCCTGGGGCGGAATCTCGACCTCGACGTCGTCACCGGGCGATGGGGGGGGTTCCTCGCCGTCACGATGTTCCTCCCGGCGCTGGTGGCCGGGGGGTGCCGGATGGACCTCCCGTTCACGCTCCTCATCGTGCTCGCGCTGGCGGAGCTGGGACGCCTTGCGAACCACCGGACCCGGACCGCACTGCCGTTCTGGGTGCTCACCGGCCTCGCCGTGCTGACCAAGGGGCCGCTGGCCATCATCCTCCCCCTCCTGGCCGCCGCACCCCTCCTCCGGGACCACAGGCTCCGGCGCCGGCTCTTCTCACTCCGAAGCGTCGCCGCCGGTGTCGCGGTGGTCGCGGTCTGGCTCGTCCCCGCCGCCATCGCGGGGGGGCGGGAGTGGTTCATGGACGCCGTGGTCCACCAGAGCGCGGGCCGTGCCGTCGCGTCGTTCGCCCACCGCGAGCCGTGGTGGTACCACCTCGGCACCGTGCCGCTGGGACTGATCCCGTGGTCGTTCGCCGTGCTCGCCGCCCTGACCCGGCTGGCGACCCAGCGGCACGCGCTGGCCGGAGCGGGACGGCTCCTCCTCCACTTCCCCGTGGCGACGATCCTGCTCCTCTCCGCGATCTCGGGGAAGACGCTGCTCTACCCGCTGCCGCTTTACCCGGTGGTGGCGCTGGCCGCGGCGTGGTGGATCCTCGACGACCCGGGAGCCCCCTCGCGGCGGCTCGTGCTGGGGCTCGCGGGCGCACTCGGGCTCCTCCTTGCGGCGGGTCACCTCCTCGTCCTCGCCCCGCACCGCGACCTCGCGCTGGAAGGGTTCGCGCGCTGGGCACCGGCCATCGGCATGGCCATACCCTCCCTGGCGGCGCTGGCCCTGGCGGGTGCCGGAGCGGGCCTGGCCGCCGCCCGCGCCGCGGCGCTCGTTGTCCCGCTGTTCATCGCCCTCGTCCTGCCGGCCATCGGCCCCGGAATGAACCGCCTCCTCTCCCTCCGGCCGTTTGCCGAGGCGTACCTCGACCTCGCACCGGACGAACCGAAGGGGTACGCCTACGCCAAGATCCAACCGGGGTTCATCCTGTTCACGGGCCGCCCGTTCGTCCGTCTCGACCGCCCCTCGCAGCTGTGGCACGCCGTGGACGCGGGCCACGCCGTGGCGATCGAGCAGAAGACGTTCCGACGGCTCCCCGCCCACGTGCGCGCCCGGCTCCCGGTCCGGGCGCGGGTGCCGTACCGGCACACGGAAATCCTGATCGTCCGTTCGCCCGCCGGCCCCGGCACACCGGGGAAGTGACCCGGCACACACGATGCGCAACCTCCACTGTCCGAGAACCGTATCAACGAACGAACCGTTCGACACGTAAGAGTGAGTGAACGGGACGTGAACGAGTCCGACACCAACCAACCTCCTCCTTCCTTCGGCTCCTTCGGGAGCCACCTTTTTGTCCGGGGTTCACCCGTCGGGATCACTCGGCCGAGGGCCCCGGGGAGGAGCGATACCGGTCCGTACGGCGCCACGGAGTACGGCGTGCGGATCATCAGGATCAGGCACCACCGCGACCGGTCGGCTGTGGCCGAAGGCCCGGGGAAACGATCCGCCCCCTCCAGGTAGCGCCCTCGTCCGTACCGCCCATCTCCAAGGGCACACCGGACGGCCCGTGACCGGCCTCACGGAGGCCTGCGTCCCAGGGGCCCACAATGAAACCATGAACCCTCGCACAGTGGCCCTCGTCGCGGCCCTCGCGGCTTCCATCCCCTCCGCCGCGGCTGTGTACGACGTGGGTCCGGGCCAGCCGTACACCGCCATCGGCGAGGTGCCGTGGGAGTCGCTGGGGCCGGGGGACGAGGTCCGGATTCACTGGCGGAGTGAGCCATACCGGGAGAAGTGGGTGATCTGCCGCCGGGGCACCGAGGCCGAACCGATCGTGGTCCGGGGCGTCCCGAGCTCCTCCGGGGAACGGCCCGTCGTCTCGGGAGACGGTGCCACCACACGGCGCGCCCTCGACTTCTGGAACGAGGAGCGCGGGCTGCTCAAGATCGGGGGGGCCAGCGTTCCAGCGGACACCCTCCCCGCATGGATCGTCGTCGAGGGGATCGAGTTCCGCTCGGCCCGGCCCGCCTACGCCTTCACCGGGGACGACGGCTCGTCACGGACCTACGCATCCAACGCCGCCGCGATCTACGTCGAGAAGGCTCAGCACCTCGTCATCCGGGACTGCGTCCTGACGGACTCGGGGAACGGGCTGTTCATCGGCGCGTACTCCGGCCAGACGCAGGAGATCCTGATCCAGGCCAACCGGATCGAGGGCAACGGGATCGAGGGCAGCTACTACGAGCACAACACCTACACGTCGGCCCGGGGCATCATCTACGAGCTCAACCTGCTGGGGCCGCTCCGCGACGGCTGCGGCGGGAACAACCTCAAAGACCGGTCGGCCGGTCTCGTGGTGCGGTGCAACTGGATCGAGGGTGGCAACCGCCAGCTCGACCTCGTGGACGCCGAGGACTCCGACGCCGTGGCCGCCGATCCCCGCTACCACGAGACGTTCGTCTGGGGCAACGTCCTCATCGAGCGGGCCGACGAGGGGAACTCCCAGATCGTCCACTACGGAGGCGACAGCGGCGACACCTCGATCTACCGCAAGGGGACGCTGTACTTCTTCCACAACACGGTGATCTCCCGGAGGGCCGGCAACACCACCCTCCTTCGCCTGTCCACCAACGACGAGCACGCAGACATCCGGAACACCGTCGTCCGGACCACGGTCTCGGGGCCCCGCCTGGCGCTGCTGGCATCCAATGGGACGGCCCTCCTGACACACTGCTGGCTTCCCACGGGCTGGGTGACGAGCCACGACGCATTCTCCGGAACGCTGACCGACGACGCCACCTCGATCTCCGGCAACGACCCGGGGTTCGCCGACGAAGGCGGCGGCGACTACCGTCCCGGCGCCGGTTCGCCGCTCGTGGACGCCGGAGGACCGCTCCCGCCCGCAGCCCTCCCCACCCAGGCCCCCGTCTTCGAGTACGTTCCCAACCTGGGCTGGCGCAACCGCCCGTTCGACGGCGTGCCGGACACCGGGGCCTTCGAGGCGGGCTCCCCTCCGTGCGGCGACACCGACGGCGACGGCCACGTCACCCCTGCCGACCTCGCGGCATGGCTCCGGTGGCGGTTCCCGGGAGCCGTTCCCGCAGGTGAGCTCGACTGCGACGGCTCCGGCAGCGACGACGCGCCCGACCTCGCGTGGATCCTCCCGGCAGCGTGGGGCCTCCCCCGCTGATCAGAGCCGCTCCACCGGACCGCCCGGACATGGTGTTTCAACGGAAACACCGGACCGTGCCCACGGTACGGACAACGTCTTTGACGAAACGTTGACAGGTCCGGGCGGACGACCGCTCCCGATCATTGGTATGATGGCCTCAACAATTCCCAAGGAGGCTTCCGTGAATCTGAGCCACCTGCCATCACAAGCCAAGAGATCGTCAGGTATCGCCGGGTTGACCGTGTTGACCTGCGTGGTGCTGGCCTTCCCGCTGCTCCGTTCGGCCCGGGCCGACTTCCGGTGGGAGAACCGGCTCCCCATCGGCCCCCCCCTGACGAGCGTCATCGCCTTCGCGGAGGACGACGTGTGGGTCGCGGGGCAGCTGGGCTCGGTCCTCCACTGGGACGGAACGGTGTGGGACACCCTGTGGGGAGCCCGGTCCCTCGGGGACGACGACATCACCGGGGTCTGGGGCAGCTCGAGCTCCGACATGTGGTTCTGCACCGCTTCCGGGAACGTGTTCCACTGGGACGGCAGCTCGTGGAGCGCCGACTCCATTGGAACCGGACTCCGCGGAATCTGGGGCAGCTCGTCGAGCAGCGTGTGGGTGGTGGGCAACAGCGGGACGATCCAGCACTGGGACGGTTCGAGCTGGTCGAGCCAGAGCTCCGGAACCTCTGAAACGCTCTACGGAATCTGGGGCACATCGGCCGCGTCCGTCTGGGCCGTCGGCGGGAACGGGACCATCCTCGCATGGAACGGCCTCGCCTGGATCTCCCTGACATCCGGTACCACTGCGACACTCCGGGCGGTCTCGGGAAGCTCCGCCACCGATCTCTGGGCCGTCGGCGCGAGCGGCACGGCGCTCCACTCGACGGACGGCATCTCCTGGTCGAGCGAGCCCACCGGCGAGACGCCGGCCCTGTACGGCGTCGCCGCCCTGGCCTCGGACACGGTCTACGCCGTGGGGGCGTACGGGCGGATCTACCTGTGGGACGGTTCGGACTGGTCCCGGATGACCTCCCCCGTCGCCCAGTCGCTCTCCGGCATCGCGGCCGACGCGTCGGGTTCCGGACGGTGCTGGGCCGCGGGGTACTACGGCACCATCGTCACGCTTGAGGACGGTGCGTGGAGCGAACTCTCCTCCGGAGAGATGCCTTCGTTGCGGGACGTCTCCATGCTCGACGCCCACTCGGGGTTCGCCGTCGGCACCGGCGGCGCCATCTACTCCCGGAGCGAAGGCCGCTGGGAGGCGAAGGAGAGCGGGACGACCGAGTCGTTGTTCGGCGTCTGGTACCCGGCGGCGGACCTCGCGTTCGCCGTGGGAACGGGCGGCACGATCCTCCGGTGGGACGGTTCGGAGTGGACCGCCGACACGTCGGGAACCACCGAGACCCTCAATGCGATCCACGGCTGGGCGTCCGGTGAGGCCGTGGTGGTGGGTGTCGGTCCGACCCTTCTCCGGTACGACGGCTCGTCCTGGTCCTCTGGCACTGCGCCGACAAGCCTGATCGGCAACCCGACCGACGTCTGGGGCCCGGACCCGGACACACTGTTCGTCGTCTCGGACCAGGGCGAGGTGGCCACGTGGAATGGGAGCTCCTGGTCGGTCACGACCCCGACGGTCCAGATCCTGAACGCCGTCTGGGGCCGGACCGAGGACGACGTCTTCGCCGCGGGGGATGGCGGGATCGTGCTCCACTGGGACGGCTCGTCGTGGGTGGACATCTCGGACCCGACGGTCACCACGGAGCGCCGTGGGCTGGGAGGCAACGCCGTGGCCCTGCTCGTGGTCGACGTCCACGGGAAGATGCAGCGTCTGACGATGATGGGAGGCTGGGAGCCACCGTTCGACCTCTGCGATCCCGGAACGCTCCAGGCCGTGGGATCCGGAGGACCGTTCTTCTGGTTCGTCGGCCAGTACGGAGCGGTGATCCGGTACGGCCCGCCGGCCATCGACGCGGAGCCATCGGGCACGGTCGAAGGCGAGACCGGAACCATCGTCGTGCGCCTGAGCAGCCCACGCACCTCCACGACCACCGTCGACTACCAGACCGCCGACGGGACCGCCACCGAGGCCTCCGACTACACAGGGGACAACGGGACCGTCACGTTCGCTCCAGGAGAGACGGTGGCCACCGTGGCGGTGGCCACGCTGGACGATTCGAGCGAGGAACCGGACGAGACCATGGTCGTCCTGCTCGGCAACTCCTCCGGCCCAGTGATCGGTGACGGCGTGGCCACGCTGACCATCGAGGACGACGGCGACCTCCCATCCGAGCTCTCGGTCGCGAGCGTTCTGGCACCCGAGGCTGCCGGGGCCGTGGCGGTGACCGTAACCATCGCCCCCCCCAGCGGCTACGCTGTGGGGTTCCACATGGAGAGCGCCCAGGGTACCGCGGGCGACGGCCTCGATTTCCAGGGTCGGAGCATCGACATCGAGGTCCCCCCGGGAACCACGACGGTCACGAGGAACTTTGGGATCATCGACGATCTGTGGGAGGAACCCGACGAGACGTTCACCGTGAGCCTCTCGTCCGCGTCCCACGCGACTATCGCCGCTGGAACGGGCACCGTGACGATCGAGGACGACGACACCTGCGGGTGGGGCGGCGATCTGGACAGGGACTGCGACGACGAGGCCGACGACCTGGCGATCCTGATCCGAAGGGTGGGTGACGCCGGTCTGGCGACCGACGGCGATCCGGACTGCGACGACGACCTTGCCGTCACGACCGGGGACGTGACCTGCCTGGTCGAGGAGATCTTCATCGGTCCCTGATGAACGACCACGGCCGGCCGGAGATCCCATCCGGCCGGCCGCTTCCCCCTTTGGGGCAGCCAGGACCTTCGGGCGATGCCAGTGCAGCCGGTGCGTTGGCGGCCGAACGGCTGAAGAACCGAAACGTCCCTCGCAGCCTGGCAGGCCATACACCGATCACATGCCCCGATCCATTCGCATTCGAGAAAAACAGTGTCCCTTTTTCTAGAAAAACCCCGAGGCCACGGGCGGCCTCGGGGTTACAGCCACGATCTCAGTCCGGAAGAGCTTAGCTATTCCGGCGCAGCACGAGCAGCGCTCCGGCTGCCAGGGCAAGCAGGAACACGGTGATCCCGGTCCGGCTCTGAGTCGGGATGCCGGGGACCGCGAAGGGTGTCGGGGTCGCAGCCGCCGCAGAACAGATGAGCGGGTTGCCGTTGGCATCCTGCGCCGCGGGCGGAGCGAACGCCACCGCAAGCCCGGGCGAGAGCGCCGCCACGTTGCACGAGTACTGGAGTGCATTCGTTGGCGGGGTGGTGTCCGTGTCCTGGATCCCGACCGTCGCGCTCTCCCCGTTGTCGTGAGCACCGCTCGCCGTCGACTGGTACTGGAACAGGATCGTACCGTCCTCGAAGAGCACCGCTTCGAAGTCCATGCCGGTGGTGCCGCCACCGTACCGGAGCACGTCATGGTACTGGATGACGGTGCACTGGCCCTGGCCCACCGGGCAGGCAGTGAACGTCTGGGAATAAATCGCCCCGTCCACGATGAGGTCGTCCCAGTGGAGGGCGATGAACCGCTGGATGCCGTAACTGTTGTTGCCCGGCAGGCAGATGTTGGTCAGGCCGTTGTAGTCGTCAACGAAGTAGATCGTCCCGTTCGAGGCAACATAGAACTCGTTGTAATCGTTCCCGTAGAAGGGGAACGCAAAGCCAAAGCTGACCGGTCCTCCGTAGCCGTCGTCGTTGTCGTCGAGGGTGATCGCAGTGCCCGTCCCGGTGATGTCGACCCAGTTGTAGAGGTCTTCACACCCCTCACCAGCAGCGTTGTCCTGGTAGATGTACCCGAAATCGTCCGGCCCCCCGGAACTCCGGGGCATCGTCCCGGTTCCCGCGTACGGATCGGTTGCTGGCTTGTCCTCGGCCATCCCCTGCACGGCGAACGCGAGCACAAGGACCGCCATCATCGCGATGACTCTTTTCAAGACCATGCCTTCTCCTCCCTTACCGTTCGATGCTTCCCTCGTTGCCCCCCAATATAGTCGCTGCTCGGATCACTGGCAAGGCGTTGCAGACAAGAATTTCCGGAACGCTCCCGATCGCCCTCCCGCACGCCGCGGCACGGGCGGCTCCAAAGGGTGTTCCGCCAGGAACTCCAGCATCTCGACCTCGTGGTCGATCCCCGAGCCGACGGCGACCCCGAGCCCGGCGGCTGGCCGATCGCAGACTGCCTCCGCACAGCTCTTCACCGGCCCGTCCAGCCCCGTTTGGGGGTTGCATGAGACCGCGTCCTGCCCGGTGGCGATCCCCGGTGCCAGGGTCAGCGCCAGGACCGCGATCGGCAGCCATCACCCCGGGAACCAGTCCGGGACCCGGAAGCTCCCCGCGGGGCCGGACCTCGTCGCCGCTCCCGCGGACGTCCACACGTTTGAGGAGCCGCTCATGGGTCGAGTGTAGCAGCCGCCCCGGACACGACGGTCCGGATCCGATCCATTACTCCCCGGACGGTCAACGGTCCGGTCTCCGGTCGAGGTCGGCCAGTGGCCGCTCCAGGCAGATGGTGGCGACCCGGTCCGGACGCTGCCGCAGGAACCTCCTCGCACCACGGTCCCCACGAAGCCCGAGGAGCTCCGGAAGAACCTCCCGGGAGAACCATGCCGGCGCCTGGAGCGGTGCGCCGGGCCAGGTGACGGCGGCCATGGGCAGCGCGGCGGCCTCCGCCGCACGGGGGAGGGCCTCGAGGACCGCGGGCTCCAGCGTGGGGAGGTCCGCGGGAACGACGACGACCCCGGAGAGGCCGGAATGGCGGCCCAGGAGGTGCGCCACGCCGGACGCGATGCTCGACCCCATCCCCCGCCGCCACCGCTCGTTCTCCACGATCTCCACCCCCGGCCCTCCGGCGATCGGGCGGAGCCGTTCGCGGTGCGACCCGAGCACTGCGACCACGGGACGGAATCCCGCGGCGAGGACCACCCGGAGCGTCCTGGCGAGGAGCGGCTCGCCGCCCACAACCTCCAGCAGCTTGGCCCCCCCGAACCGCCGCGAGGCCCCGGCGGCGGGAACCACAGCGCAGCGCACCACCGAATCGCCCCGGCTCACCGCCACCTCCCGCCGCCACGGCCCACGGCGGTCCTCAGCGCCTCGAGCACCACCGGCACCGCCCGCTCCGGATCGGCAAGGCTCCCGAGATCGACCACCACCGCATCGCCTCCCCCGATCCTGGCCAGGAGCGCCGGGACCAGCGATCGCCGGACGACCAGGAGCGCCGCCGCCGGACGGGCCGTGGCGAGCACTGAGCGGATCGCCGGCATGTGGCCGCCGTCCCTGAGCTCCAGCGGCCCGATCTCGTCGGCCACGACGACGCCCGTTGCGGGAACGGACCGGATCGCCCTCCGGGCGAGGGCAAACCCCCGGGGGTCGAACCGGTATGGCGTTCCGGCTTCCCCCGAACCGGTACCGGCGAACACCGCCAGTGGCGCCTCCTCACCCGACGCGACATCCCGGACCCTGAACCCGCTCCGGACTCCCCCGCGCTCCACGGCCGGCTGCACCACGCCCCCGACGGGCACACCCTCCGCCCGCAGCGCGGCGGCGACCCGGTCCGCAACGGCCGTCTTGCCCGACCCTCCGGGCCCGGTCAATACCACGAACGGGACGACCGCAGGCAGGGCGCGCTCGCCTCGGATCGCCCCCGCGTGGCCCCGCAGCGCCGCGGCGGCCGCCGCCTCGTCGGCGAGCCGCGCCGTGTGCGCCAGCAGCACCTCGCCGAGCCGGGGCAGTCGCCGCACGGCACGCCACCGTCCGCCGCTCCGCTCGACGAGCGCCCACCAGGCGTCCCGGCCAGCGGCAGCCAGCACCGGAAACGTGTTGGCCGCCAGCCCGAAGCCCATGACCACCGGCCCGGTCGAACCGCCACGTATCCGGGCCGATCCAAGCGACCGGATGGCCATGGCGATCCCGCAACCCGCCAGCACGAGCAACACCACCAGCCGCACCGCCACCGTGGCTCCCGCGACGAACCCGGCCCGGATACCTCCGGACGCGCCCACCGCCAGACCGGCCGGCACCGCGGCCCCAAGGACGGCCAGGACGGCGAACGGCCGGAGCACCGCAGTCAACGCCTCCGGAGCCCGGATCCGCGCAACGAGCACGACGGCCGCAGCACCGATCGCCTCCGGCACCCCCCGCCCAAGGAGCGCCGTGGCAGCCCCGAGAGCCAGGACGGCAAGCGCCACGGCCTTCACACCGTCCTCCCGAGCCGCACGAGCACCCGCCCTGCGATCCGCCACGCGCCCCTTCCGGCCAGCCCGCCGGCCACCCCGGTCGCCAGCACCACCGCCCCGAACAGCGCCGCCGCTCCACCAGGCACCCCCATCGACCGCGCCAGGGAATCACCCCACACAGTCAGAGCCTCCGCCGTCTCCCGCCCCGCCACGATCCGCAGGGTCACGACGGCCTGGACCGGAGCGGCCACGAACGCCGCCGCGCCCCCGAGCAGCGCAGCGGCGGCACGGTTCCCGGCCAGACCGAAGGCAGCCTCAACGGCAAGGGCTTCGAGAAGAATCGCCACCACGGGCCCGGGATGGACGGCACCCGTCGCCCCGGCCCGGAGGAGCGCCGCCACGGCGCCCGCGGCAAGCACCACACCGGGCGTCGGCTGGAGGCGGCGCACGGTCACGGCGCACACGAGCCCGGCGGCGGCGAGCAGGAGCCCGGAGAGGGGGACACCCGCTGCCTTGAGCGCCACCCCGGCCGTGGCCTCCGCGGCTCCCCACAACGTGCCGAAGAGCACGGCGTGGGACCAGGCGGAAACAGGAAACTTCACGGCCCCTCCACGATCCGTCCATCCCGGATCGCCAGCGTGCGGTGCGCTGCGGCGCCGAGCTCCTCCCTGTGGGTCAGGATGAGGCAGGCACGGCCCCGGGCGGCCCGCCGGTGGAGAAGGTCGACGAGCCGGAGGAGGTTCCCCGGATCGAGTCCCTGCGCCGGCTCGTCGAGGATCGTGACGGCGGGGCGGAGGAGATCGAGCACGGCGTGGACGAGCCGGCGGGCCTCGCCCCGTGACAGGGTCCACGGGGCCCGGGCCGCAAGGGCGGCGAGGCCGTGCCGCCGGAGCACCCTCGCAACCGCCTCCTCCCCCGCCCCGGTCGAGGCCGCCTCACGAGCGACGGTCGCCTCGAACAACTGGAGGGGGTCCGAGGGAAGCATCAGCGCCACCCGTCCAGCCCTCCGTACCGTCCCGGCCGCGGGACGTTCCAGACCGGCCAGGACGCGCGCCAGCACGCTCTTGCCCGACCCGTTCGCCCCGGACAGCACCACGACCTCTCCCCGCCGGATCGCAAACGAACCGTCCCTGACGAGACACCGTCTCCCCCGCTCGAGCCTCAGGCCCACCGCCCTGAGAACGGACTCCCGGCCAGGAGGCTCCGGCGGCGCAGGAAACGCCGGAGGGCCGGGCGGCGCGGCCGGGACGGCCCTGCCGCCATCCAGGATCACCCACCGCCCGACGGCCTCCCTGAGCCGCCACCCGGCCTGCTCCGCCAGGACGATGCACCCACCTTCCCGGGCAGCGCCGTCGAGGAGCTCCCCCAGGGCGGCGACGCCCGCCGCATCCAGGTGCGCCGTCGGTTCATCCAGCAACACCGGAACGCCGGGCGCCCCGGCGAGCCCCAGCGCGAGGGCCACGCGCTGCCGCTCCCCCGAGGACAGCGTCGCCGTGGAGCGGTCGAGCAGCGGCCCGAGACCGAACGCCGCCACCGCGTCGCACTCCCCGGTCCGACGGAGAACGGTCACCGCCTCCAACTCGGCGCGCGGCGTCCCGAGGAAGAGCTGGGCCTCCGGCCGATCCAGCACCGTCGCCAGCAGCGGGGCACGCTGGGCCGGATCGAGTCCTTCGACCGGCTCGCCGTCAAGCAGCACCGAACCCGTCATACGTGCGGGCCGGTGCCACGGAACGAGCCCGGAGATCGCCGCCAGGAGCGTGGACTTCCCGGCACCAGATGCGCCGGCGACGCCAACGACCTCTCCCGTGCCGGCCGACAGGTCGACGCCGTCGAGCACCGGCCAAATCCGGTTCCCGGGAACCACTCCGAGCCCCCGCGTCTCCACCCTGGCGACCCGCCTTCCCACCACCGTCAAGACCTATCCGACTCCATCCCTCCGGTCAAGCACCCCGCACTGCCGATTCTCCCGGAACACCGCGTTCTGCCGCCCCGAACCGGCCATGCGCCGTGAGACCCGGCCCATCGCACACTTCCACTCCGTTGGATCCCCGGACGCCTTGCCGGAAAGGAGCGAGCACGGACACAGGCACGGTCCTCATGACACGGAGCCCATCCCGGGACTACCGCCAGTCCCGCGACCCCGTTCATTCAAGAATGCAAGGACGTCCCTTCGACGAAGCCCATGCGGGCGGCAGCGACGCCGCAGGCGGCGCCAGCGGTACGGCCCGCCGTCCGCGCGAAATGCGGGAGCCGGCCGCCGCCCCCCCGGAGGGCCTCCCTGGCGGCCTGCCTCAGCCGTGCTTCGCGGCGAACGCCTCCATGAACCGGCAGAGCGCCTCGACGCCCTCGGGTTCCATGGCGTTGTAGATCGACGCGCGGCAGCCGCCGACGGAGCGGTGCCCCTTGAGCCCGACGAGACCGGCCTCCTTCGCCTCGGCGACGAACCGCGCCTCGAGCTCCTCGCTCGGGAGGCGGAACACGACGTTCATCACCGAGCGGCTGGCCTTCTCCACCGGACAGCTGTAGAACCCGGGGTGCCCATCGATGACGCCGTAGAGCCGGTCCGCCTTGGCCCGGTTGCGGCGCTCCATCGCCTCCAGCCCGCCCTGCGCCTTCACCCACGCCAGGGTGTTGCGGAGCATGTAGATCGGAAAGGTCGGCGGCGTGTTGTAGAGGGAGTCCTTCTCCACGTGGGTGGCGTACTTCAGGAGCGTCGGCAGCTCCTGGTTCGCCTGCTCCAGCCACGACTTCCTCACGATCACCACCGTGACCCCGGAGGGGCCGAGGTTCTTCTGTGCCCCGGCGTAGATCAGGCTGAACCGGTTGGCGTCGAACGGGCGCCACAGGAGGTCCGAGGACATGTCCCCCACCAGCGGGACGTCACCCGTGTCGGGGAACTCGTGCCACTGGGTCCCGGCGATGGTGTTGTTCGAGGTGATGTGGACGTACGCCGCGGAGGGGTCGAGGTCGAGCTCGTCCTGGCCGGGGATCCGCGTGAACCTCCCGTCGGACTCGGTGGTGGCCGCGACCCGCCCCGAGGCGACGATCTTCGCCTCCTTGAGCGCCTTCTTCGACCATGCGCCGGTGATCACGTAGTCAGCCGAGCCGCCCTCGGGGATGAAGTTCATCGGGATCATGGCGAACTGGAGCGACGCCCCGCCCTGCAGGAACAGGACGTGGTGGTCGTCGTCCAGCCCGAGCAGCTCGGCCATGAGGTCCATCGCCTCGTGGTGGAGCGCGTCGTACTCCTTGGAGCGGTGGGAGATCTCCATGACGGACATCCCCGTCCCCTCCCACTCCGGGAGGTCCGCCTTCGCCCGTGCGATCGCCTCGGCCGGCAGGGTCGCCGGTCCCGCGTAGAAGTTCCAGACCTTGCTCATACCGTCCTCCCCGGCCTCAGGCCGTCCGCTTCGTGAAGTCCTCGAGAAGCTCGACGACCACGTCGCCGATCCGCCCCATGTTCTCCTTCGTCGAGGCCCCGATGTGGGGCGTCATGATCACGTTGGGCGCCGACAGGATCGGGCTCGTCGGTTCCGGCGGATCGGAGTACCAGACGTCCGTGGCGTAGGCCCGGACCTTGCCCGACTCCAGCGCCGCGGCCATGTCCTCCTCCACGACGCACTGCCCGCGGGCGGTGTTGACCACCACCACGCCGTCCTTCATCTTCGCGATGCTCTCCGAGTCGATCATGCCGCGGGTCTTCTCGGTCAGCGGCACGTGGAGCGAGATGAAGTCCGCCCGGGCCAGCAGCTCGTCGAACGGCACGAGCTCGGCGATCTCGTGGCTCGTGATGATCGGGTCGAAGGCGATGACGGTCATGCCGAACGCCGCCGCACGGCGGGCGAGCTCGGTACCGATGTTGCCGGCGCCGATCAGGCCCAGCGTCTTGCCGTAGAGCTCCGTCCGCTTCATCTCCTTCTTGGCCCAGCGCCCCTCCTTCATCGACTGGTGGGCCTCCACGAGCCGCGTGGGCACGGCGACCATCAGGGCGAACGCCATCTCGGCCACGGCGATGGCAGAGGCCGAGGCCGTGTTGTGGACCGCGATTCCCTTCTCCTTCGCGTAGCCGAGATCGATGTTGTCGAGCCCGACGCCCCCGCGGATGATCAGCTTGAGGTTGGGCGCCGAGTCGATCCATTCCTTCGTGCACTTGGTCTTGGAGCGCACGAGGACCACGTCGGCCTCGGCGAGCCGCGCCGGGTCGTCGGTCACCTCGCCGAACCGCTCCAGCCGTTTCGGCAGCTTGTCGTCGAACGCATCGGAGATCAGGATCACCATGGTCGCCTCCCCTCAGTCCTCGAGCGGCCGGACGATCAGCCCGGACCGCAGCTTCGGTTCGAACCAGGTCGACTTGGGGGGCATCACCTTCCCCGCGTCGGCCACGGCGAACAGCTGGTCGATCGATGTGGGGTGCATGGCGAACGCCACGGCCCACCTTCCGGAATCCACGAGCCGCTCCAGTTCGGCCGTCCCGCGGATCCCCCCGACGAAGTCGATCCGCTCGTCCGACCGGGGATCGCCGATCCCCAGCACCGGCGCGAGCAGGTTGTCCTGGAGGATCGCCACGTCGAGGCTCCGGACCGGGTCGTCCGCCGGGTACGTGCCGTCCTTCGCGCGGAGCCGGTACCACCGGCCGCCGAGATACATGCCGAACGTCCGCGGCTCCCGGGGCTTCGGCTCGGAGGCCGCCTCCACGTCGAACCGCTCCCGGACCCGGTCGAGGAACGCCGCCTCGTCCATCCCCGCCAGGTCCCGGACCACGCGGTTGTAGTCCATGATCATCATCTGGTCGTGGGGGAAAATCACGGAGAGGAAGAAGTTGTACGGCTCCTCGCCCGTGTGGGCGGGGTTCGCCTCCCGCCGCTTCGCCCGGACCCGGACGGCCGCCGCCGACCGGTGGTGCCCGTCGGCCACGTAGAGCACGGGGACGCCGGCGAACGCCTCGCGGAGCCGGTCCCGGTCCGCCGGGTCGTCCACGACCCACAGCGTGTGCACCACGCCGTCCGGCGCCGTGAAGCCGTACACCGGCTCGCCCGCGGTCAGCTCGGCGACGAGGGCGTCGATCTCCGGCCGGGCCCGGTAGGTCAGGAAGACCGGACCGGTGTTGGCGTTCAACGCCTCCACGTGGCGGGTCCGGTCGTCCTCCTTGGCCCGGCGGGTGTGCTCGTGCTTCTTGATCAGGTCGGCCTCGTACTCGTCCACCGAGGCGCCGGCGACCACGCCGGTCTGCACGTGGCCCCCCATCCGCTGCCGGTACAGGTACAGCGCCGGCCGGCCCTCCCGGATCAGCACCCCGTCGGCGATCAGCCGCCGGAGGTTCTCCGCACCCTTCTCGTACACCTCCGGCGCGTACGGGTCGGTCCCGGGCGGGAGGTCGATCTCCGGCTTGACCACGTGGAGGAACGAGAGCGGGTTGCCGCCGGCCAGCTCCCGGGCCTCCTCGGTGTTGATCACGTCGTAGGGGGGACTCGCCACCCGCTCGGCGAGGTCGGGGCGCGGACGCCACGCTCGAAACGGCTCGATCCGGGCCATGGGCGCACTCCTTCGCTTGTGGGATCGGGCGGCCGGGCCACCCGCCCGGAATCTAGCACGCGAGCACGGTGCGCGCAACGGGAACCCCGTCCCCCTCCCTCCGGTGCCGCACGCCCCTCGTCCGCCCGGAGATGGTGTACCATGCGCCGCGCCGCCGGACGGGCGGAAAGGAGATCGTCATGACCGTACCCCACCACGTCGCCGACCTGGGACTGGCCCCCGAGGGCCTCAAGCGGATCCTCTGGGCCGACCGGCACATGCCCGTGCTCCGGTCGATCCGGGAGCGGTTCCAGAAGGAACGCCCCCTCGAGGGCGAGCGGATCGCGGCCTGCCTCCACGTGACCACGGAGACGGCCAACCTGATCCGGACCCTGGCCGCCGGGGGCGCCGAGGTGCGCCTGTGCGCCTCCAACCCGCTCTCGACGCAGGACGACGTGGCCGCGGCGCTGGTCAGCGAGTTCGGCCTGTCGGTCTTCGCCGTCAAGGGCGAGGACAACCGGACCTACTACTCCCACCTGAGATCGTGCCTCGAGTTCTCCCCGACCCTGACGATGGACGACGGGGCGGACCTCGTCTCCTCGCTGATCTTCATGGCCCTCGGCCGCCTGGACGACGTGGCGCCCGAGGTCCGGGCGCTGGCCGAGGAGCTGGGGCCGGACGGCTCCCGGGCGTTGATCGAGGGCGTGCGGGGGTCCACCGAGGAGACCACAACCGGCGTCATCAGGCTCCGCGCCATGGAGCACGACGGCGTCCTCCCGTTCCCCGTCATCGCCGTCAACGACGCGGACACGAAGCACCTGTTCGACAACCGGTACGGGACGGGCCAGTCGACGATGGACGGCATCCTCCGCGCCACCAACGTGCTGATCGCGGGGATGACCGTCGCGGTGGCCGGGTACGGCTGGTGCGGCCGCGGCGTGGCCATGCGGGCGGCGGGGCTGGGTGCGCGGGTCATCGTCACCGAGGTCGATCCGGTCAGGGCGCTGGAGGCCGCGATGGACGGGTTCCAGGTGATGCCGATGCTCGAGGCCGCCTCCCGCGCCGACCTGTTCGTGACGGTCACCGGCGACAAGGCGGTGATCCGGTCCGAGCACTTCGAGGCGATGAAGGACGGCGCGATCCTCTGCAACTCCGGACACTTCGACGTGGAGATCGACCTGGAGGCGCTCCGCGCCATGGCCACCGAGCGGTGGGAGGTGCGGCCGTTCGTCGAGGCGTACCGCCTGCCCGGCGGCCGCGTGATCCACGTGCTCGCCGAGGGGCGTCTGGTCAACCTCGCGGCCGCCGAGGGCCACCCGGCCGCCGTGATGGACATGTCGTTCGCCAACCAGGCGCTGGCGGCGGAGTACCTGCGGACGAACGGCGGCTCGCTCCCCCGGGCCGTCCACGGCGTTCCGCGGGAGATCGACGAGACCATCGCCCGGCTCAAGCTCGGGACCATGGGCATCGCCATCGACACCCTGACGGACGAGCAGCGGCGTTACCTCGCCTCCTGGGAGGAGGGAACCTGATCGTTCCAGGTCAGGCCAGCGCGCCGCCGTCGCAGACGACGACGGTGCCGGTGGTGTAGCTCGCCAGGCCCGAGGCCAGGTAGAGCACGGCGCCGACGATCTCCTCGGGCTCGCCGAACCGCCCGAGGGCGGTCATCCGGCGCAGCGGCTCCGCGACCTCCGGGTTCTCCGTCAGCACCTCGGAGAACCGGGTCCGCACGACGCCCGGCGCCACGGCGTTGACCCGGACGCCGTACGGGCCGACCTCCTTCGCCAGGCTGCGGGTCAGGGAGACCACCGCCGCCTTGGTCATGGCGTAGACCGTCTGGCCCGGCAGCCCGGCGAACGCCGCGATGGAGGCCACGTTGACGATGGCGCCGGAACGCGCCGCCGTCATCCGGCGCACGGCGTGCTGGCAGACGAGAAAGTACCCCTTGACGTTGACGGCCACGGTCTTGTCGAACGCCCACTCCGGCGTGTCGGCGACGGGGCCCGAGTACGGGTTCGCCGCCGCGTTGTTGACGACGATGTCGAGCCGACCGGCCTCAGCGTCGATCCGTTCGAACAGTGCCCCGATCTGCTCCGGTTCCCCCGTGTTGCACGGTACGACGATGGCCCGGCCGCCGTCCGAGGCGATCGCCGAGCGCACCCGTTCGAGCTCTTCCGCCTTCCGGGACGAGAGCACCACCGTGGCGCCCCGCTCCGCCAGCGCCCGCGCGATCGCCTCGCCGATCCCCCGGCTCGCCCCGGTCACCAGGGCGACCTTCCCCGAGAAGTCCAGTGCCGTCACGATGTCCATCCCTGCCCTCCCCGCCGGCGCCGGGCCGGCCGGAAAAGGGTAGCGCAGAACCGCCCCCGCCCGCCACGGACCAGCCCACACGAGATTGTTGGCCGTCCGTCCACCCGGAGAACCGCAGTCAGCTTCCGGGGTCCACCGGGTCCCCGCGGTTCACGATCGACGCCCGGCCGAGAGCCCGGTCCGTTCGAGGGGACAGTCCCGGTCGTTGGACACCCGGTCCAGCACAAGGCCCTCCCCGATCGGACCGCTTCTCCAACCGAGCCTTTCGCCAGCCAAGCCAGCGATCGACACCCCCAGCAAGAATCCCTCCCGGCATGGTCAAGAAAACAGTGTCCTCTATAACAAGTCAAGCGTGGTTGGTTCCTCCGATTCATCAATAGGGATCGTCGTCGTCGGGGGTGTGGAGGTGTGGGAAACCGGCAGGGGGGAGGGGGTGGAGGGCCGGTTTTCCAAGGGGCTGTGGGAAACGGGGTGGGTGGGGGGGAGGGCGTTTCCCACAGGCCCGGCAGCTCCACACCCCGCTGGCCGGCCGCCGGTTCACCTCGTATCGCGCCGTGCCTGCGGAGCCGGGGCGCGAGTCGCGCTGCGTGCGTCGCCTCGGGTCGCTACTCGTACCGGAGCGCCTCGATCGGGTCGAGGGAGGCGGCCTTTGCGGCGGGCCAGGTGCCGAAGAAAACGCCGACGAGCAGGGCGAAGCCGAACCCCAGTCCCACGGCCCAGAGGGGGACGTGGGCGCCCGGGAAGTTGGGGATCGCCCGTGCGCCGATGGCGCCGATGCCCCACCCGGCGAGAATGCCGATGACGCCCCCGAGGGTGGAGAGCGTGATCGCCTCGATGAGGAACTGGACCATGATGTCGCTGCGACGAGCCCCCACGGCCTTGCGGATCCCGATCTCGCGGGTCCGCTCGGTGACCGAGACCAGCATGATGTTCATGATCCCGATCCCCCCGACGAGCAGGGCGATCCCGACGATGGCGGCCACCACGAAGGTGACGGTACCCAGGATCGAACCGATGCTCTTGAGCAGCTCGGACTGGAGGGTCACCTGAAAGTCGTCCTTCTTGCCGGGGGGGATCCCGTGCCGCTTCCGGAGGACCGAGGCGATCTCGTCCTTCGCGCGCTCCACCACCTCGGGGCTCTCCGCCTGAAACTGGAGGATCAGCTGTTTGGCGGCGTCGGGGCCGTACACGTCGATGGCAGTCGTGATGGGCATGATCACCATCAAATCCTGGTCCTGCCCGAACATCTCACCCTTCTTTTCCATGATCCCGACGACGGTCAGCGACGCTCCCGCGACGGTCAGCTCGGAGCCCAGCGGATCGTCGGGCAGGCCGAGATCCTCGATGACCGAGGTCCCCACGAGACAGACCTTGGCGTGCCGGTCGATGTCCAGCCTGGAGAAAAACCGCCCCCTGTCCACCCAGTGGTTCGAGACCTCCTGATGGTGCTGACCGACGCCGAGCACCGTGATCCGTTCGCTCTGATCGCCGTACCGGACCGCGCTCGATGTGAAGAAGACGGGGTTGAAGTAGCGGAGTGTCGTGGCCCGGTCCATGACGGCCAGTCCGTCGTCGTAGGTCAGCACCACCTCGTGGCCCGCAAGCTCCGGGTCGAAGAGCGAGCCTCGTGGGGTGACGCGGATGAAGGTGGCGCCGACGCCCTCGAGCTCGTTCGAGATCACGTAGTCGAGCCCCTGCACGATGGAGACCACGGCGATAACGGCGGCGACCCCGATGATGATCCCCAGGGTCGTCAGGATCGACCGCAGCATGTTGGCGCGCAGCGCCCTCAGTGCGATGCGGAGGTTCTCCAGGATCACCGGCCCCTCCGGTCCTCGACGACCCGCCCATCGCGGAGCCGGACGATCCGGCGGGCGTGGGCGGCGATATCCTCCTCGTGGGTGACGAGCACGATGGTGTTCCCGGCGTCGTTGAGCTCGGCGACCAGCGCCATGATCTCCTCGCTGGTCCGGGAATCCAGGTTCCCCGTCGGCTCGTCTGCCAGCAGGATCGAGGGCGAGTTGACCAGAGCCCTGGCGATGGCGACCCGCTGCCGCTGGCCGCCCGAGAGCTCGGACGGCTGGTGGCCAAGGCGGTCACCAAGGCCGACGCGCTCCAGAGCCTCCCGGGCGCGGCGGCGGCGCTCGGCGCGGGGGACCCGCGCGTAGACCAGCGGCAGCTCCACGTTGGCCAGCGCCGACGTCCGGGGGAGGAGGTTGAACGTCTGGAAGACGAACCCGATCTCGGCGTTCCGGATCGTGGCGAGCTCGGCGTCGTCCATCCCCGAGACCTCCTTCCCCGCCAGCCGGTACCGGCCGGCCGTAGGCGTGTCCAGGCAGCCGATCAGGTTCATCAGCGTCGACTTGCCCGAGCCCGAGGGACCCATGATCGCCACGTACTCGCCCCGTTCCACGTCCAGGTCGACGCCGTCCAGCGCCCGGACGACCTCCGTGCCCATCCGGTAGTGGCGCTCGAGCCCGCGGATCTCGATCAGCGGCATCAGTCCTCCCGGCCCTCCCCGTCCGCCTTCCCGGACGGCCCGTCCGGGGAACTCTTCTCGACCGAGATCCTGTCCCCGTCGTGCAGCGTCTTCAACGTCCTGTACGGCCCCGTCACGACCTGCTGGCCTTCCTCGAGCCCAGAGACGATCTCGACGCGGAGGTCGTCGGAGATCCCGGTCGTGACCGGAACGACCCTGGCCACGCCATCCTCGACGATGTAGACCACATCTTTCTCCTTCCCGCCCTTGCCCCTCCCGTGGCGCAACTCCTTCCCGTCCGCGTCGAGCCGGCGGCGGACCACCGACTGGATCGGCACGGCCAGGACGCCCTCGTGGCGCGCCGTCTCGATGTCCACCTTGGCCGTCATGGCGGGGCGGAGCCGGGGGTCGGGGTCGTGGATCGCGACCTTGACCCGGAACCTGATGACGCCCCGGGACTGGTCCTGCCGGCCGGAGGTGGCGATCTCCACGACCTCACCGTGCTGCGGCGTGTCGCGGAGCGCGTCCACCGTGATCTCCGCCGGCTGCCCCAGCGCCACCTCGGGGATATCCACCTCGCCGACCTCCACCTCGGCCAGCAGCCGGGACATGTCGGCGATGGTCATGATGACGGACCCCGGCAGGTTGGTCGTCCCCGGGACGACGGTCTCGCCTCGCTCGGCGTCGAGCTGGATGACGATCCCGTCCATCGGCGAACGGATCACGGTTCGTGCCAGGTCGTCCTCGGCCCGCTTGAGCGACGAGCGGTACTGCTCGACCGTATGCTTCTGGACCTCCAGCTCCACCCGGGCGCTCTCCCAGCGGAGCCGGTCGGCGTCGAGCTGCTGCTGACTGGCGAGGCCCTGGGCAAACAACGAACGGGTCCGCTCCAGCGTACGTCGTGCATCGTCGAGCTGGATCCGGGCGCGCTCCACCGAGACCTCGGCCTGGCGGAGTGCGGCCACGGCCTGGTCGCGGGCCGCACGGTAGAGGTCGTCCTCGATCCGCACGAGCACCTGGCCGCGACGGACGGTGTCCCCCTCGTGGACGGGCAGCTCGACGATCTCGCCCGTCACCTTGGCCGAGATGGCGACCTTCCTCTCTGGCGTGACCTCACCCGACGCCTTGACGTGGGAGGCGACGTCGTGCGGCTTCACCACCGCCGTCTCGACCCGGGTACTCGTGCTGTCCGTCGAGCGGAGACTGAGCAGGAGCACCGCAGCCACCACGGCGAGGATCCCGGCAGGAAGCAATATCCGCTTCATCCCGTCCTCACATCCCCGGGACGACCATGGCAAGGACGACCTTACCGGCCACGTAGACCGCCCACGGCACGAGGACCGCCACGGCCGCCCGCCCCTTTGAGATCCGGGCAGTGATGGAGAACCCGAGCACGAGGAGGACGACGACCCAGATCGAGAAGATGTCGAGACTTCCCGCCAGCGCGGCCTGCCACTTGGGCGCCGTCTGAGGCAGGAAGGCGGCGAGGTTCGACTTCACCGCGTGCCGGAGCGCCTGCTGGCTCACCATGCCCATCCGCGAGATGACGGCCATGGTCACGATGGAGGAGACGAGACCCGGCGGCCAGAACGCGTGCAGCATGGTAGAGAACGTCGTCCGGAAGTCGGTGTCGCCGCCGGTGGTCCGGAGGGAGACGAGGAAGATTCCGGCGAGCAGGATCATCAGCAACGGGGTCACCACAATGGTGACAAGGAACCCGGCGACCGACCACTTCTCGGCCCGGGCGACTATCCTGTCGAGCTGGGCCTCGGAAACGTCCTGTCCCATCCGTTCCATGTTCTCGATGATCGAACCCTCGAGGTCCAGGTGGTGCCGAACCACGATCTGGGCCCCAATGGACAGGAGGATCATCGCCACGAGGACCAGGATCCACGACGGCCGGATCCGGATGTCCTCGAACACCTTCGCCGGTGTCGTGAACATGGCGAGCAGGCGTGCGCCGCTTCCGAGCCTCGGTTGCGGTGTCTGTGCCGGCACCGTGTCCTCGAGCAGTTCCGGTTCGTACGACGGACGGTCCTCGTTCATTCTCCACCTCCTCCGGCCGGGGCCGTGTCCGATGCCTCCCGGACCCGGTTCGCGGCCGTCTCGATGTCGGTGAACCTCAGCCATTCCACGCCGCCCCAGAAGTCGTGGGGGACCTCGGGGCTGCCGGGATCAGCGATCCGGATCCCGTGAGCGTCGAGCAGCGTGCCCGTGGCGACCTGGTACGCCACCAGCGAGCGGCGGTAGGCGACCCTGGACTTGAGCTCGGTCAGCTGCGCCGCAGCCAGGTCGTCCTGGATCTGGAGCACCTGAAAGTTCGTCGACAGGCCGTTCTTGAACTTGGTGTGCTCGGCCTCGACGTTGCGCTCGGCCAGGCGGGTCGAGGCGGCGGAGGCCTCGATCGATGCGGCGCTGTCCTCCAGCCCGCGGACGGCCCGGCGAACCTCGCGGATCACCTGCTGCTTGAGCGCCCGGAGCCGGGTCAACGCCTGCTCGTACTCGTACCGGCGCTGCGCCAGCCGGGCCTTCGCATCGTTGTTGCCCAGCGGAACGCTGAACGTCACGCCGAGCGTCCAGTGGGGGAAGTCGAAGTTCCGGAGCTGCTCGAACGCATCGTCGAATCCGCCCGGGAGCGTGCCGATGATCTCGCCCGTCTCGGGGTTTCGGATCGTCAGATCACCGCCGAGTCCAGAAAATCCGTAGGACCCGGAGAGGTCGAGCCGCGGCAGCGTGCCGTTTCGCGCCACCGCCACGTTGAGCTTCGCCGCCTCGATGGCGAGCATCTGCCGGTGGATCTCGGGCCGGCGGTCCAGCGCCTCGTGGATCGCCTCGGCGAGGTCGGGATGGATCGGCTCGATGGCCAGCGCGTCCGTCGTCCGGATCGACGCCGTCCACTCGTCGGGCTCGTCGAAGCCCAGGACGGCCTTGAGGGCGTCCTCGGCGTCCGCCGCCGCGTTCCGCGCGGCGATCAGCTCCTGCTTCCGGGACGCCACGGCGGCCTCGGACTGCACGAGGTCGATCGGGGCGGAGGTCCCGACGCGGACCCGTTCCTGCGTCTCCTCCAGCAGCGTCTTCGCCAGCTCGAGCGACTGTTCCTTGACCTCGACCGCCTTGCGTGCCGCCACGAGGTCCCAGTAGGCGTTCTCCACCTGCTGGACCGTCCCGATCACCGAAAGGACGAACGCCGTGGCGGCCTGCCCCCGGCTGTTGCGGGCGATGACCAGGCCCGCCCGGTTGACCGTGGTGCCGAACCCGTTGAGCAGCGGCTGGTTGACCTGGAGCGACAGGTCGGAGCTCCAGCTCGGGTTGAGGAAAAAGAACGTCGAGTTGGTCTCCTGACGGGTCCACCGGTTGGTCAGGGAGAAGCTCGTTCCGCTCGGGAGTCTTTCCGAGAGGCCGATCCGGAACCGGGTGTTCCGGCCCTCCGTGACGGCCGCGCCGGCCAGTTGCGTCGCAGCGGGGGACTTGGTGTAGTCGCCGTCGACGGCGACGTCGAGCTTCGGATCGAAGACGCCGACGCTCTGGAGGATTCCCGCATCGGCCCGCGCGAGGTCGTACCGGCCGACTTTGAGATCGAGGTTCCGTTCGAGCGCCATGGTGTACGCCTCGTCGAGCCCCAGGGAGAGTGTTCCCCGGGCAGGTTGTACCGCCGACGCCGCCGGTTCGGGCAGGGCGGAGACGTCGAGCTGGGCGTACGCCGCCGGCGCGGCGAGTAGCACGAGGATCGCCAGGATCGGAACGCGGATCGTGTCGGCCACGGAACCTCCTCCGTTCGTCGTCATGCCCCCTGATACGCAGGTTGGCGCCGAAAGGTTTGCCCCGGGTGGTCCCTCCCGCCCGGGTGCTGGCCCGGAGCCGACAGAGTGGGAGAGACAGGGCACCCACGCTCCGGGAACGCCAACGTGGAAGCGCCTCCCCACTGGGCGAACCTTTCCGGAAATGCTCCCACCCCGGCCGTGGGGAACCGGCTCACCGCAGAGCGAACCGGCGGCCGTCCCGGGGCTTGCCCTCCCCTCCGTCCCCGGACCGCCCCCGCCCCACACCGGCCCGGTCCTCGTGGGGTGCTCGATCGCTGGATGGCGGAGGGCTCCGTTGCGGGGACAGTCCCGATCGTGAAGGGCCTGGTTCTCTGAAGCGCTAACCGGAACGTCGCTCCGCTCGTCCCTGGGCGGGCGGGTATGTGGTGCACTACGCGGGAGGGCCTCATCTCGGGCGAAGGGCTGGAGTAGGGGACAGTGTTCTTCTTTCGATCGGTGGGTGGCCCGATGGAGCGCGGGCTTCAGCCCGCAACCTGATCGGCGTGGGAACAGTCCCGATCGTGGAGGGTTCGCGCGGTACCGGTCCCTCGGCGATCGGGACGGCCTTCCCCTCGGCGACCACCATCGTGGTGCCAGGCCCCGGTCGGACGGCCTCCGGGAGGGAGGTGGGGTAGAATGCGCTGCCCGGCGGAGGGAGCCGGGCCGGAGGTTCCATGACGACGATCCGAGTGGCGCACTCGCCGGATTCCGACGACGCCTTCATGTTCTACGCCCTGGCGACGGGCGCCATCGACACGGGGGATCTCGAGTTCGAGCACGTGCTCGACGATATCGAGACGCTCAACCGGATGGCGTTCGAGGGGACGTACGAGGTCACCGCCGTGTCGATCCACGCTTACGCCCACCTGGACGACCGGTACGCGCTCCTCAACTCCGGCGCGTCGATGGGCGACGGGTACGGCCCGGTCCTCGTGGCCCGGGAGGGGCTGGATCCGGAGGCGCTGGCGGCGACGGAGGTCGCGGTACCTGGCACGCTGACCTCGGCGGCCCTGGCGCTCAGGCTCTGGAACCCCGCCCTGAGGACGCGGGTGGTCCCGTTCGACCGGATCATCCCGGCGGTGCAGGCCGGGGAGGTCGGTGCCGGCGTGGTCATCCACGAGGGGCAGCTGACGTACGCCGACGAGGGCCTCGTCCGGATCGTCGATCTCGGCGAGTGGTGGGCCGGGGAGACCGGCGGCCTGCCCCTGCCGCTCGGCGGGAACGTCATCCGGCGCGACCTCGGGGAGCCGCTGATGCGCCGGGTCGCCGCGCTCCTGGAGGCGTCGATCCGGTACGCCCTGGAGCATCGCGAGGCGGCGCTGGACCATGCGCTCGCCTACGGGCGCGGGCTCGACCGGGAGAAGGCCGACCGGTTCGTCGGGATGTACGTCAACGAGCTGACCCTGGACTACGGCGAGCGCGGCCGGCGGGCGGTCCGGGAGTTCCTGGAGCGGGCCCACCGGGCGCGCGCGATCCCGAGGGTCCCGCGGCTGGACTTCCTGACCGGGTGAACGCCTGGGGCGGGCTCGCCGTGACGGTCCACGACGCCGCCGCGGCGGTGGTGTCGCGGGACGGGACGCTCCGGATGGCGGCCGAGGAGCGGTTCGGCGGCCCCAAGCGTGCCGGGGGCTGGCCGGGACGGGCCCTGGCATGGGTCCGGGGTGCCTCGGGCGATCCGGTGCGGTGGGGCGTCTCCTGGAGGCCCTGGGCCGGCCTCCTCGCCCGGGCGGGGCACGGGCTGCCCTCCCTCTCCGCGCCCCGGGCCGGGTTGCTCCTCGCCCAGGCGCTGGCCCCCGTGCGGGCCGGCTTGCCGGTCCGGTGGCTCGCCCACCACCGCTGCCACGCCGCGGCGGCGTTCTGGACCTCGCCGTTCGAACGGGCGGCGGTGCTCGTGGTGGACGCGGCGGGAGAGGGGTGGAGCAGCTGGGCGGGCATCGGGGAGGGGTGGCGGCTCACCCGGCTCGACCGGACCCCATACCCGCACTCCCTGGGGTTCCTCTACGCGGGGATCACGGAGTACCTCGGATGGGAACCGGACCGGGACGAGGGCACGGTGATGGGGCTGGCGGCCCTGGGCGATCCGCCGGAACGGCTGCGGGAGGCGGTCCGCTCCATGGTTCACCCCGAGGGCCCCGGGGTCCGGCTCGATCTCGCGGCGTTCGCCCATCACCGGAGGACGCGGCCGATCCTGTCGGAGGAGGGCGTCCGGCGGCTTGGCGTGCCCCGGCGCGCGGCGGGGGCTCCCGTCGAGCCGGTCCACGCCGATCTCGCTGCGGCCCTCCAGGCGCACACGGAGGCGGTGCTCGTCGCCATGGCGCGGGCGCTCCACGCACGGACGGGTCTGGACGCGCTCTGCCTGGGCGGGGGCGTGGCGCTCAACGGGCCGGCCGTGGAGGCCGTGCGGCGGGAGTCCGGGTTCTCCGAGGTGTTCGTGCCGCCGTTTCCCCACGACGCCGGGACAGCCGTGGGCGCGGCGCTGCTGCTTGCCGCGGCGGACGGCGGCGTCGACCGGGAGGCGCTCCGCCGGGGCGTGACGGCGTGCGGGCCGGGGATCGGCCGGGAGGCCGCCCGGCGGGCCCTGCGCGCCGCCGGCCTCGACTGGACGGAGCCCGACGATCCCGAGGAAGCCGTCGCGGCGGCGCTGGCGGAGGGTGCCGTGGTGGCGAGGGCGCGGGGCCGGGCGGAACCCGGCCCTCGCGCGCTCGGCCGGCGCTCGCTGCTCGCCGATCCCCGGGACGCTGGCGTGCGCGACCGCCTCAACCGGATGAAGGGCCGGGAGGCGTTCCGTCCCGTCGCGCCGGTGATGACGGTGCGCGCCGCGAAACGGTTCCTCGACACCCGGGGCGGCGTGCCGTACATGGAACGGGCGGTCGCCGTCCGGCCCGCCGCCGCGGACGGGATCCCCGCGGTGGTCCACGCCGACGGGACGGCGAGGGCCCAGACCGTCCGGCCGGAGGACGATGCCGCGCTCCACCGGCTGCTCGTCCGCTTCGGGGCGATCGCCGGCGTCGAGGTCCTCTGCAACACCAGCCTGAACGGCCCCGGGGAGCCGATGGCGCTCGACGCGCCGGACGCCGTCCGGACCGCCGTCCGCCTCGGCGCCGACCTGCTCGACCTCGACGGCCTCCTCGCCCGGCTCTGAGACGGGCGGGGACGGCGCCCGGGGGGCCGGCCGCACTCAGGCCCGTCCGGTGAGGTCCCGGGCTGGACCGGCCACGAAGTACCGGTAGCTGGTCCATCCGGGGCCGGCGGAGCGGTTCTCCTCCACGTGGACGAGCCGCCCGCCGCCGCGCCGGACGATCGCCTCGACGGTGGCCCTGGGAACCCCGTGCATCTCGAACGTCTCCGGCGGACGCAACGCGAGGTGGGCCGAACGCAGGAGGTCGAACACGGGGCGCGGGAGCATCAGTTTGAACCGGTGGATCAGGCGCCTCGAAAGGGTGTGCCCGTCGCCGGGAAGGAGCGGATCGGCGGCCTCCTGGAAGACCAGGATCCCGTCCGGGGCCAGGACGCGGAGGAACTCCCGGATGACCCGCCGCGCCGCCGGCGGCGGGATGTGCTGCAACGTCAGCTCCGAGAGGATGAACGCGAAGAACCCGCCGGGGAACGGCAACGGCGGCCGCCGGACCACGTGGAACTTCACTCGCGGATCGTCGGGGCGGTGTTTCCTGGCCAGCCGGACCATGGTCGGCGAGGCGTCCACGCCGTGCACTTCGGAGACGTGGTCGGCGAGCGCCCAGGTCAGCCGCCCGACCCCGCAGCCGAAGTCCAGGGCAGGCCCGTGGACGGGGCCGAGCCCGAGGTCCTCCAGCCGCTGGAGGGTGTGGCGGACGGTCTCCCGTCCGCTGGCGTAGAACGACTCCGGATCCCACCGGTTCCCGCGGCGTGCCGGATCGCTCACAACCCCCCACAACGGGTCGGTCCGCGCCAGCTCCTCCCACCGCTGGTTGGTCCTTTCGGTATCCACGGCCCTCCTCACCGGTCTCGCCGACGGGTCCCGGCCTACGAAGCGTCGCCCTGCCGTGTGCGGCGAACCGGCGCCATGGTACACCCCACGGAGAACGACTTCCGGACATGTCCCCGGATCCACCGCCAAGGGAAAGGCAAGACCTCGTTGGTGCTGCTGAGTCAGCAGGTTAGAATGCAGTTGTGCAGCGACATTCCGACACCAACGAGGTGAAGTTCATGTTAGCACAAGGCGTTCTT